>ENA-ORBV01002781-ORBV01002781.1-microbial-mat-metagenome-genome-assembly--contig:-NODE-2781-length-36378-cov-13.924658_pt1 | contig 36378 bp, 52 predicted proteins | sample MGYA00237777_ERZ505514 | MGnify/ENA primary metagenome ERZ505514 (study PRJEB26160, sample SAMN06269048) | microbial mat metagenome | isolation source: Oligotrophic lake microbial mat | place... | reverse complement strand
GGTAAACAGGAGGAACTATGAACCGCGTATTTTTTGGCGACTGCCGCGACACGATGAGAACGCTGATTGCTGACGGCCTAACATGCTGATCGGATTCGGCATCCTGTTCGGCGCGCTGCTGTTCGTGCTGCTCTGCTTCTGGGTGGTCGGCACGGTGCTCGACCACGCCCCGGACGAGATGTACTGGGACGACTACACCGCGCCGAGCGCGCCGCCGATGCTGCCGGGGGACACCTGGTCCCGCAAGGTCACGCCGGGCGAGGTGCTGGGTGACGACGGCGAGCGGCTGACCGATCAGGAGGAGTCCTGTGTGCAGGAGGGTGACCGTGGCACAGCATGAGCATGTGCGGGCCCTGCAGCAGCGGGCGGTCCTTACGTCGTTCGTGGATCGGACGGTAGCCAGCCAGGTGCCGCAACTCCTACACGAGATCCGCTACCAGAACACCCTCGCGCATGTGGCGCAGGAACTGGCGAGGGCGGAGGCGCTGGCGAAGTTGCTGGGCAAGTCCGCGCGCGACCGGGCCGAGCTGCAGATATGCCGCGAGGGCGTGCTCAAGGTGCTGGACCGGCGAATCCGATAACACACCCTCATCGTCTAGCGGTCAGGACTCCGCGTTCTCAGCGCGGGTACGGGGGTTCGACTCCCCTTGAGGGTACTTATGAAAACGTGGGTGCGGGCAGTGCTAGTATTTGTATCGCTGGCGGCCATCGCAGCGGCGTGGGTTTTGGTAACTGCGCCCCATTCCTCTACGGGTTAAGAGCGTCGCCTTTCAAGCGACTAAAACGAGTTCGAGTCTCGTATGGGGTACTAGCATGGCAAAGCACAAGCGGAATGGGACGCCGGTCGTTAGCCTGTCCGATAATTTCTACAGCCCGTGGGACGCGACGGCGCCGCAGTGAACGTCCTGCTAGCCGTGGTCGAGCACGCGGAACGGGAGGCGGAGGAGCTGGAGGCGTCGGCCCGCCGCAAGATGAGCGAAGCGGGGCTGGAGATGCAGCGGGCCGCGACGCTCCGCCAGGTCCACGCACTCGCCGCCCCGTGGGAGGGGAAGCAGGAGAAGTAACCGCCGCGCCTAACACACGCCCCGTTGCGGGGCGTGCCCGGGGTCCCGACCCTTCCGTGATCGAACACGGCGGGCTTCTACAGGAGGACGCATGGAACCACGACGCAGCGCAGACCGGGGCCGGAGCACGCGGCCCGCCTTTGTCCCCTGCATGGATGGGTGCGGCGGTCTCGTCATCATGGGCCGGCACGGCCCACTGGCGCGCCGATGCCCGGCCTGCCGTGACCTGTCCCGCACCCGGGATAACAAAGCGCGCTGGGCGACGATGACAGTCGAGGAACGGCGTGACCTCTGGGGCAAAGCGCGCGACAAGAAGGCGGCGAACCGCCTGGCCGGCATCATCGTTGGGCGCCCACCGACCACACCGTGCATGGACCTCGCCAAGCTCGAATCGAAGATGGCCACGGAGTTGGCGGAGGTGCTGGCGACGCACCGGGTCCGCTGCTCGCACTGCCAAGCCGCGACCGTCGGTATCACCTGTCAGGCGTGCGGGAGGGGGCGGGCGTGAGCGTCAGTGCATGCTTCCTCGCACTGCTGCACAGTGTTGGGGTGCCGCTGCCGGTCGCCGAGTACCGCTTTCCCCCCGTCAGGATGTGGCGCTGGGACTATGCGTGGCCCGACCACAGGCTGGCGCTCGAACAGGATGGCGGTGTCTGGACGCGGGGGAGGCATGGGCGGGGCAGTGGCATCGTCAAGGATCACGAGAAGCGCAACGCCGGCGCCCTGCTGGGCTGGCGGCTCCTGCTGGTGACACCGAAACAGTTAGCCACGTTCGACACCGCGCGCATGATCGGCGCGGCGCTCGCTCTGGGGTGCCGCGTGACGCCCCCGCGGCCGGGCGGTGTCGGGATATGAGTTGGGCGATCGGCTACGACGATCGATGGGCCCGGTGGATCGGCTACGGCGTCCCTGCGCACTGCGACGATCCGGGCTGCTCCGAGACGATTGATCGCGGACCGTCCTTTGTCTGCGGCGGGGAGCCTAACGGCGGCGCGCATGGGTGTGGCCTCCACTTCTGCGGGGCACACCGGACGTGGCACGCCTTCGGACACGGCCCGTCTCGATACGCCGATACAGTGGAAGTCTGCGCGCGCTGCGATCGCGGTCGGCCGCCGTACGCGCCGAAGCCCGAACACCCGGACTGGGTCAACCACCTGCGCACGGACCCCCTCTGTCGGGCGCTGGCCGAGGTGGCGTGGATGAGGCGGAGCCGCGACGAGTAGCGGTTCTACGCCTAGCTCCCGCCGCAAGGGGAAACCCGCCCCTTGCGCTCCCCGGACAGTCTGCCTATATTAGTTGGGTCAGGGCAATCCAGCCCGACCCACTCCAGGATCCCCAAATGACCGCCCCGACACCCACCGAACGCCTCGCCTACGTCGTCGTCTGGCGCAACGGCGGCACCCAGCGCTACCGCTGGACCACGAGCACCAATTTCTACGATTCGGCGGAGGCGTTCGCTTGCCGGGCCTCGATCGAACGCGGCGGCCGTAAGGCGTTGTCGTTCCGCTCGGATGAGTTGGTCCGGATCGGACTGCCGACAGGCTGGGACGCCGGAGACACACGGACGGTGGATATCCGCGACGGCTGGACCTACCCCCTGTCTGAGTACACTGCCACCCAGGAGGGCTGAACCGATGATCAACTACGCCACGATCTCACGTGACACCTAACCCGATCCTCCGCGCCGCGATCACCGCCTCGGGACACTCGTCCCGGGGCTTCGCCGAGGACTTGCTGCGAGTCGATGAACGCACGGTCCGACGCTACCTCCGGGGGGACTGGCCCGTCCCCGGTCCCGTCGCGCAACTGTGCCGCGCCATCCTCCGGGACGAGACGCTCGCCGCCTGGCTCGCGCCCGCAAAGGCAATCGCCAGGGTGGCGTCCAACGCTGCTCCGAGACGATTGATCGCGGACCGTGACTTCTTGTCACTAAGAATCCGCCCGATTTCCCGGAAAAATGCGGGGTGATGCCGTGAAGACGCTCCCAAGTGCCTCGCGCATTCTCGCCGGCGGGGCCGGCGCCTTTGGTCTCGCCTTCGCCCGACATGCGTTAGACTGCGGCGCCCGCCGGGTCGTGGTCCTGTGACGATTGGTCCAGCACGCGACGACCTGGAGGCAATGCGCCAGCGTGGTGCATACCGATCACCGGGGCAGGACGGCCCCACGTCGGGTGGCAACGACAGTTTTGGCTCAGGCGACCTCGGTCGGGCGCTGGCCGAGGTGGAGTGGATGAGGCGGAGCCGCGACGAGTGGATGGGGCGTCACGACAGCGTACGGCGCCAGTGCGCTGACGCGGCGGCGCAGGGTGACGCCCTCCGTGTAGAGTTGTGGGCGGAGCGGGATCGGGCGCAGCGGTTCTACGCCTACGGCCAACGAGAGGAGCAGCTCACGCTGCAGGCCCGCGCCGAGTCTGCCAAACTCCGCGCCGCGGTGGCCAGCCTCACCGCCGCGCTGACGGCTATGTGCGCGGTCGGTCGGGCATCACGTCCTGCAGGAGCGTGACCATGCCCGCCATCGCCGCCCCGATGCCGTACTTCGGCGGCAAACGTCGCGCCGCGCCGATTGTATGGGCCGCGCTCGGCGACCCGGCCGGATATGTCGAGCCGTTCGCGGGGTCGGCAGCGGTGCTGCTGGCGCGCCCGCGCGTCGCCTCGCGACGAGTCGAGACACTCAACGACGCCGACGGCTGGCTGGTGAATATGTGGAGAGCGCTCCAGCATGACCCGGCCGGGGTCGCGGATGCAGCATACGGACCCGTCACGGAGATCGACTATCACGCGCGCAGCGCGTGGCTGCAGGAGCGGCGTAGCACTTCGTTTGTCGCGTGGCTCGAAGGCGACCCCGAGGCGCACGACGCCAAGGCTGCGGGCTGGTGGCTGTACGTCTGCGCGTGCGGGATCGGCGACCCGTGGGAAGCGGGGCCGTGGCGGGTCGTAGACGGGCACCTCGTCAAGGGCGACGCGGGCCAAGGGGTGACCCGCGAGCTGCCGCACCTCGGCAACAGAGGGGTGAAACGCGAGCTGCCGCCCCACCTCGGCGACGCGGGCCAAGGGGCGCTCCTTGCCTATTTCTCGCGGCTGCAATCGCGACTTGCGCACGTGCGGATCACCTGCGGGGATTGGGCGCGCGTCGTGCAGCCGAGCGCCTTTCACGCCGGGAGCGGCGGCGACGGTAAGCGGGCCGTTTTCCTCGACCCACCGTATTCCACTTCGCCCGACCTCTACGGGCACCGGGGCGCCGACATCACGTCGGCGGTCCGCGAGTGGTGCCGGACAGCCGACCCCGCGCTCCGTATCGTTCTCGCGGGGTATCTCGACGATCACGATGATCTGCTGGCGCTCGGCTGGCGCAAGGTGAGAGGACGGGCAGGCGGTGGAAGTGGATACAACGCCGACGCCGGGGCCGGACAGCGTGAGCGGCTCTGGCTGTCGCCCGCTTGCCTTGGCGGTCAGGGAGCGCTCGACCTCGGGGGCGTGGCTGACGCCCTGCTCCAGTCCTATCGGCGGCAGCCGTGACCCCCTACTACGAGCGCGACGGCATCACGATCTACCACGGGGATTGTCGGGAGATTCTGCCGGGGTTGCCGAAGGTCGATCTGGTGCTCACGGATCCGCCGTATGGGATCAATACGAAGTCCGACGGACAAGGGAAGCTCTCGCCATGGGCTGATTATTGCAATTCTGCGCTGTTCTACCAGTCGTGGATCGGTGCTTGTCGGGAGCGTTTGGCGCACGATGGGGCACTGTGGTCGTTCCTGAATTGGCGATCAATGGTGACGTTTCAAAAGGCATCCTGTGATCTATCATGGCCAATCGAATCGCTTCTTGTCTGGGATAAATGCTGTATCGGGCCGGGTGGTCCGAATGGTTTGAGGCCGGCTTATGAGATGGTTGCACTGTGGAGAATGACTGGATTCTCCATCAAGAATCGTGGGTTGCCCGATATTCAGCGCTGGCCTTGGTCGAACACTAAGCCTAACGGGCATCCTGCTGAGAAGCCGCTTCAGGGCATGGAGTGGCTGATTAAAGAATCAAACGGCAAAAGTATCCTCGATCCTTTCCTTGGCTCCGGGACAACTTTAGTAGCAGCGAAGAATCTCGGCCGTCGCGCCATTGGGATCGAGATCGAAGAGCGCTACTGCGAGATCGCAGCCAAGCGGCTTGCGCAAGGCGCGCTCGACTTCGTGGTGACGGCGTGAAGCGCCGATCTGGCAACCCTCTCCCGTCTGAGCAGGTGAGGGGGCTCGCGCTCTTTGACTCGCTCCGCTCTCCGCTGCTCGCGCCGCAGGATGCCCGCGCCGAGGCCCTCGGCACCCGTGCCGGCGAGCACGAGGAGCACCGCGCTCGCATCCTCGCCGTGTTCCGCACGCACGGCACGCTGACCGCCGATGCGGCGGGCGCCCTCTGTGGGCTGCAACCGCTGCAGTGTCGGCCGCGCGTGTGCGAGCTCGCCTCCCTCGACTACGGCCGCCAGATCCGCCCCGTCGGCGTCGGCCGCTCCGCCTGGGGTATTGTCCGCATCAGTAGTGAGCTGGGCTGGGCGGCAGCCCTCGGCAACCCCGCCGCCACGTATGAGGTGAATGAGTGAACTGGATTCGGTGGGATACCTCCACGCCACAGTCGGACGTGGTCGGCTGGCTCGCCGACCGACTCAAACTTCCGCTTGCACATGCCCTAGGACACTACGCCGCAGCCTGCTGTGGATTCGGCATGCACCGGGCCGATGGGCGGGTCGGAGAGGTCTCCGACGAGCTGCTCGAGCAGTGGGCAATGTGGAGGGGGAAGCCGGGGCGGTTTGCCGCCGCCTTCCGGGAACGGTGCGTGGACGAGTCCGGCAATCTCCGCGGCTGGTGGCGCAACGAAGGGGTGCTCCGTGAGCAGGAGCGCAGCCGCCGTAAGCCGGTCAGGCCGAACGGCTTACCGGAGAATCCCCGCGGGGAATCCCGACAAATCCCCGCGGGGATTCTCCGGGGAACCCCGACAAATCCCCGCGGGGATTCTCCGGGGAACCCCGACAAATCCCCGCGGGGATTCTCCGCGTATACGGTACGTAGACGGTACAGAACTACAACACCCCTCACCGCGCGAGGCTGTTCCGGGGTTCGCGGCGCTGCTCACCCGTCTCCCCGACACCGGCGGGGCCCGGGTCGCCGTCACCGAGTTCTGCGAAGCCTCCCCGGGCACCAGCGTCCGCGGTTGGGTGGCCGTGCTCAGCGCCTGTCTCGACGGGCTCGATACGCCGGCTGGGCAGCCAGTCGACCCGGAGCGATTGGCGACCGTCTGTCGGGATTTCCTGACCAAGCCCGGCGCCGACTGGAACGCCAGGTATTTCCGCGCCTGTCTCGCGCCCGAAGCGCCCCGCCCCTCCCGCCCCGGGCGTGGCGTCACCCAGCGTGAGGCGGCCACGCTGGACGCCGCCCGCGCCTTCGCTGAGGGGGGCTGATGGACTACCACAACCTGGATCACCGGAGGCTGTTCGCCGCAGGTCTCACCGCCCTCGGCGTCACGTTCAACCGCGAGGTGTCCCGGCCGATGTTGTCGGTGTACTTCGACGCCCTGCGCGACCTGCCGCTCGCCGATGTGCAGTCCGCGATCATCCGCATCCGCGACGGGTGGACGCCGCTGCCTAACGAGATGTTCCCGGTTCCTAGCACGATCCGCCGGCACGCGCAGCCCTACGTGGACGCCGCCGCCGAGGCGGGCCGACTCTTCGACCGCATCGAGGCGGAGACTGACCGCCGCACCAGCGCCACCGCCTGGGGTATTGTCCGCATCGGTAGTGAGCTGGGCTGGGCGGCAGCCGAAGCGTTCGCCGCCTGTGGCGGGAGCTCCGCCTTCGGCACCCTCACCGATCGGGACCGGCCGTTCACCCGCCGCGCGTTCGTCGACGCCTACCAGCGGGCGCACCAGGCCGCCGCGAAGGGGCTCGCCCCGCCCGTTCGGGAACCGCCCCTATTGCCGAGCGATGACGCACGCCTCAAGCGGCTCACCGCCGGCATCGGCGACGGGCCACGAGGCACGGCGTGACACCCCACAACCGCAAACACTGGAAAGGACTAACGACCGATGACACCGACCCTTCCACCGCAAGTGCAGGCACTGGCCCAACTGCTCGGCCCGCCTCGGCTGCAGGTGGTATCGTGACCGGCCCCGTCGTGATCCACGTCGATGCCGCCGAGGTGCTCGGGTGGTTCGCCAGCCTCAGCAGGCAGGCGCCCTTCGCACTGGCGACCGGCATCAACGACACCCTCAAGCTGGCCCAACAGCGCGAGCGGGCGCACCTGCGCGAGTCCATGACGATCAGGCGGCCGGTGTTTATCGACCGCTCGATTAAGGTCAGCCCGTTCGCGACGAAGGCTGCGCTCACGGGCGTGATCCAAATCGATCCCGCGCGCGACGTGCTCTCGAAGTTCGAGGGCGGGGGCGAGAAGCGGCCACTGCGAGGCGCGAGTCTCGCAGTGCCGGTCGCGGTGAAGCGCAACAAGAGCGACGTCATCATCGCCGGCATGCGCGTCCGTGCCCTGCAGCTCCGTCCCTATCGCACGAAAAAGGGCGTGGTGCGTCTGCGGGGGCTCAAGCGCACCTTCACCGTGAAGCGCGCCGGCGGTGGCCTGATTCTCCAGCGCGTCGGGCGACGCGCCCAAGGCGGAACGTTAGACGTTGAGATCGCGGGCGGCTCGATCCGCGTCCTCTACGCATTCAAGAAGTCGGTGCCCATCCCCGCCAACCTCGCATTCACCTCGACCGTTGAGCGCGCGGTCGCGAACGACTGGGACCGGCTCATCCTCGCCGCCATGGACAGGGCGACGGCCACGGCGCGGTGACGCACAGTGCGTTATACGTCTAACGGTCCATTCGGTTTTTTTTCGGGTCCTCCCAGCGCTTTGGAATGCGGGTCCGCGCAGAGATCTGTCAATCGCTATACAACCGGAGCGCATAACGTTATGGCATTGGCGCGGTTAGCCTGATGGCCTCGAAACACCTCACCCGGGCGCAAGCGCGGGAGAAGCTGGGCGATATGCCCGAGCGGACGCTCGCGCGGCTAGTCACCGAGGGGCTGCCCCGGCGGGGTGACAAATTCCTCTGGCCGGAGATTTACGTCTGGGTGATGGAGCGCGAGCGGCGGAAGGTGCGGGACGCGGCGAAGCCGGACAAGACGCCGATCGCCGATTCGGAGGCACGCCAGGAGGCCGCGAAAGCGGAGCTGCTCGAGCTGAAACTGGCGGAGCAGCAAGGGCGTTTGATGACGACCGAGCGGTACGCCCGGGAGATCGCCGCCGCGTTTGAGCGGGTGGCGGCACAGGCGAAGGCGATGAAGAAAAAGTTGGCGCCGGAGGTGCTGTCAGCGAAAACCGCGACCGAAGCGGAGTCGATCATCGACGATCACGTGCGGGCGATGTTGGCGGAGTTGTGCGAGGGGGCGGACATTCCTGAATCGGAGGAGGCGGTATGACCACCGGCCGATGGGGTGTCTGGCCTAACGGCAACACTGGCACCCGATGACCTCCGCCCTCGACTCCCTGACCGGACACCTCGCCGCCCGCGACCGGGAACGCACGTTGCGCCGGACGATCTTCGCGCCGCCGCCGAAGCTGACGGGCAGTCAGTGGGCCGACACCTACCGCTACCTGGCGGAGGGGTCACCGGAGGCGGGGCGGTTCCGCATGGCGCGTACGCCGTACTTCCGTGAGGTGCTGGACGCGTGCACCGATCCGGCGATCGAGCAGGTGGTGGTGATGAAGTCGGCGCGCGTCGGCTACACCGAGGGCGTGGTGGGTAACATCGTGGGGTTTCACATGCACCAGGCGCCGTCGGCAATGATGGTTATGCAGCCGACCGTGGAGGACGCGAAGGGGTGGAGCAAGGAAAACCTCGACCCGATGCTGCGGGCCTCGCCGGTGTTGCGGGGCAAGGTCCGCCAGTCGGGGCGGCGCGATGCCTCGAATACGATGCAGTTCAAGCGGTTCAGCGGCGGGTTTCTCGTGGTGGTGGGCAGCAACGCGGCGGCTGGTCTCCGGCGGCGATCGATCCGCGTGCTGGTCGGGGATGAGGTTGACGGGTTCGCGATGAGCGCGAAGGGCGGCCGGGCGCATGAGGGCGACCCATGGACGTTAGCCGTAAAGCGCACGCAGAACTACTGGGATCGCAAACTGATCGCGGGGAGCACGCCGACGGACAAGGGCAGCTCGAAAATCGAGGCGCTGTTCCTATTCTCGGATCAGCGGCACTACTACGTCCCCTGCCCGCATTGCGGGCATTTCCAGCGACTGGTCTGGCGCAACGTCCGATGGGACAACGCCGACGCGAGCACGGCGCATTACCTCTGTGGTGACATCAGCGCCGACGGCGAGCTGATAACCGGCTGCGGGCAGGCGATCGGTGAGGACCACAAACCGTGGATGGTGGCGCGGGGGGAGTGGCGCGCCGATCGGCCGGGCCGCGCGCTTCGCGGCTACCACATCTGGGCCGCGTACTCGCTGCTCAGCTCCTGGGCGCGGATGGCGGAGGAGTTCCTCTCGGCGCAAGGCAAGCCGGAACTGCTCAAGGTTTTTGTCAACACCGTGCTTGCGGAAACCTGGGAGGACGCGGGCGAGACGGTCGAGCACGGCTCGCTGCTGGCGCGGCGCGAGACCTACGCGGCGGAGGTGCCGGCGTGGTGCGGGGCGCTGACGATGGGGTCCGACGTGCAGGGCGACCGGCTCGAATGTTCGGTCTGGGGCTGGGGCGCCGACGGCGAGCACGGCCTGATCCGGCACGAGGTGCTGTGGGGCGATCCGGGACAGCCGGAGGTGTGGAGGCAGCACGATGCGATCCTCACTCGGCCGTGGCAGCACGCCGGCGGGGCGCTGGTGAAGATCCGTGGGACCTGTATCGACTCGGGCGGCCATCATACCGAGGAGGTGTACCGCTACGTCGGCGCGCGGCCGGGGCTGAACGTGTTCGCGACGAAAGGGGAGAGCACGCCTGGCAAAGCGCCGATCAGCCCGCCGTCCAAGAATAAGCGGCTGAAAGTACGCCTGTTCCTGCTCGGCACCGAGGCGCTGAAAGACGCGGTCTATTCCGGGCTCAACGTGCCGACGTTAGGCCCCGGCTACTGTCACCTGCCGTTCGTGGATGAGGAGTATGTCCGCCAACTCACCGGCGAAAGCGCCCGAACGAAGTACGTCAACCGACGCGCGGTGCGGGTCTATCAGCGGCGCTACGACCGCGTCGAGGCGCTGGACTGCGCGTGTATGGCGCGGGCGGCGCTGCTGTTGCTCGGACCCGTCCGGGGGCAACTGGCGGAGCTGGTCGCTGCGCTGACGGCAGAGGCGAAGCCCACCGCCCCCCCGCGGGCGGCGCCGGCCCGACGCGACAGCTACCGGGTGAAGGACTGGTGAACGAGGACGCGCTATCTGACCGGGTGGCGGCGGCGACCGCCACGCTCGGCGCAGTGCTGGCCGAGTTAGGCGCGCTCCGCCGCCGCGGCGCCTACCTGGACCGGGCCGCCGCCGATTCCCGGATCAGCCCGCTCCAGGCGAGGGCGCTGATGGTCCTCTACCCGGCCCTGACCTGGGATGACGACCGACCGGTCAAACTGCTGTGGCTAACGCTGCGGGGCCGCATGAAAAGCCGATGCACCGCGAGCAGCGTGCTGCGGGCGCTGGTCACGGCCGGCTACCTCGCGCGCGGTCCGAAACACTGCGAGCCAGGCGGTCGGTGTTTCTCCACGTTCCGACTCACCGTCCCGACCCCGTAACGCTCCCCCATACACTTCCCGCCCCTGGTGCCTTGCGTACGGCCCGGGGCGGTCCTATCGTGCCAGCACATGGCACCGCCTACAATCCCGCTGTACGCGCCCGTCGCGTTGGTCGCTGGGGACTCCGCTACCTGGGATGATCCCGCGCTTTCGCATGCCCAATACGGGAGTTTCAGCTCGACGGACGGTTGGGCGCTGACCTATCGGTTTGTCGGGCGGACGGCGCAATTCGAGGTGGTCGCGGCGACGGAGGGCGGCGGGTGGCGGACCACACTGGTCGCAGCCGATACACGGAAACTGAAGGACACGGCGGATGGCCCAGAGCCGGAGCCGGTGCGGTGGTACGCGCAGGTGTCGAAGGCGTCGGATTTCATCACCGCCCTGTCCGGCATCGTGCTGGTCCAGCCCGACCCCGCCCAACTCGCCACCGGCTACCAGAGTCACGCGCAGACGATGGTAGCTCTAATCCGCACCGCGATCAAAGATCTGGTGGTGGGTGGGCTGAAAAGCGCGCAGGTGCAGGGCCGCGCCTACACCAAGAACGACCTCGGAGAACTGCGGCTCCTGCTGGCGTACTACGCCGACCAGTACCGCGCCGAGATCAGCGGCGGCGGCTTGCGGCACATGGCCGTGACGTTCCGCCCCACGGCCCCCACCTCCGCCCTCGGCACGTACCAGTGAACTGGGCCCAGCGTCTCCTCGCGCGGGTGCGGGGCGCGGTCGCGCCCGCCCAGCGGACCTACTTCGCCGGCGCGACGGGTGGCCGGCTGGTGGCGGACTGGATCTTCGCGCCGATGGTGTCGGCGAACAACGAACTGAAAGTTGACCTCACGCGGCTCCGGGCGCGGTGCCGTGAGCTGGAGCGCAACGAGCCGCTCGCGGCCCGCTACCTCGCGCTGATGGCAGACAACGTGATCGGGTCGCAGGGTATCCGCTGCGAGCCGCGCGTCTGGGACCGACAGGGGAATCTCGATAAGGTCCGCACGGCACAGGTGGCGGCGCAGTGGCTGGCGTGGACCGCGCGCGGGTCCTGCATGCGCGACGGGCGGCTGTCCTTCACGGACGCGCTGCGCCTGGCCGTGCGGACGCGAGCGCGGGACGGCGAGTGCTTCATACGCATGGTCCCGACCAAAGACAATCCCGACGGCCTCGCGCTGGAGTTCTGGGATGCGGACCTGATGAATCAGATACAGGACCGGCAGTCGTCGCGGGAGGCTAACGCGATCATCCTCGGCGTGGAGCAGGACGCGGCCGGGCGGCCGGTGAGCTATCACGTCGTGAGCGACTACGACCGCCGCGAACCGCTGACGATCGACGCGGGCTGGATGCTGCATTACTACCGCCTCCTGCGTCCGCACCAGGTCCGCGGCTACCCCGATTTCGCGCCGGTGATGTTTTCGATGAGGATGTTGAACGGTTACCGTGAGGCGGAGCTAGTGGCCGCCCGCACCGCCGCCGCCAAAATGGGATTCCTCGTCACCAAAGACGACGGACTCGGGATCGGTGGGGAGGATCCCCGTGTGGCCGTGCCGCTGGAAGCGGAGGCGGGGGTCATTAGCCAGCTGCCCCACAACACCGAGTTCCAGCAGTGGGATCCGCAGCACCCGACGCAGGCCTTCGGCGATTTCTGCGCCAGCATCGCGACCAGCATCGCCACCGGCCTCAACCACTCCTATCCGACCCTGACCGGCGACATGAAGGGGACCAGCTGGTCCTCGGGTCGGCTGGGCGTGACCGGCGAGCGGGACCATTACCGCGCCGAGCAGGGGCTGGTGATCGAATCGATCTGTCGGCCGGTGTTCGCGCGCTGGAGCCAACTCGCGCTGCTGCGCGGCACGATCACGCTGCCGCCCGGCGCCACGTTAGACGCGCTGTGGATGCCGCGCGGGTTCCCGTATGTGGACCCGCTCAAGGATATGGAGGCGAACCGCGAGGCGCTGGCGACGTTCCAGACCAGCTACTCGCAGTTGGCCGCCGAGCAGGGCCTCGACTTCGAGGATCTGCTGATCGCGAACCGCCGCGACGAGCAGCTCGCGGCCGTGTACGGCTTTACTCTCGTTCGTGAGGTGAAGACAAATGTCGGAGTTAATACCCAGGTTAGTGAAGCCGTCAGCGCCGCCGTTGACGCCGCAGCGGCGAACGGCGCAGCTCGAGCGCGCATCGCCGCCTGACGGCACGGCGGGCGCGATCGTCCTCGCGCTCTCCAGTGAGGAGCCGATCGCGCGGTATTTCGGCACGGAGATTCTGAGTCACGACGCGGGCGCGGTGGACCTGACCCGCGCGACGCCCGGACTGGCGCTGCTGATGGATCACGACCCGTGCGCGCAGGTCGGCATCATCGAGGATCTCGTGATCGGCGGTGACCGGAAGCTGCGCGGCACGGTGCGGTGGAGCCGGAGCGCTGAGGCGCAGACGGTGAAAGCGGACGTCGAGGACGGCATCCGCACCGGCGTCAGCATCGGGTATCAGATCACGGAGTGGACGGTAGACGAAACAAACCAGGCCAACCCGATCTATCGGGCGACGCGCTGGATGCCGCTGGAGGGGTCGTTAGTCGCGATCCCGGCGGATGTGACGGTCGGCGTAGGGCGGAGCGCGGACGACGCGGCGACTCCGAGCGGGATCATCGAGCGCGTCAAACCGGAGGTTCGTATGGAAGTGATTATCCCGGCTGCTGGCGCTCCGCCCGCCGCCGACACCCGCGTCGCAGACCTCGAGGCCCTGGCGGGCACGGGTCTGCCCGATCCCACCCTGCGCCCGTTCGCGCAGAGCCGCATGAGCGACTGGCTCCGCAAGGGCACCAGCGTCTCCGAGGCGCGGATCGAGCTGTACGACGAAGTGGCCAAGCGCCACAATGGGGCGTCCCCCGTCGGCCCCAAGGGGCCGGAGCTGTCGGCCAAGGAGTTCCAGCGGTACTCGATCACCCGCGCGCTGAAGGGGCTGCTGGATCCCAAGAGCGCGGGCTTCGAGTCGGAGGTGTCGCGCGATCTGTCCAAGGCATACGGCCGCGAGACGGCCGGCGTGTTCCTGCCGTGGCAGGTGCAGGCCTCGGCGTTCGCCGGCGCGGCGCATGCCAAGCGCGCGAACGAGCTCACGGTAGCGACGAACTCGGCTGGCGGGTTCCTGAAATTCACGGACTACGCCGGGTTCATCGACCTGTTCCGCGAGCGGCTGGTCACGCTCAAGGCGGGCACGCAGTACCTGCCCGGCCTCCGCAGCGATTTCCAGTGGGTCCGCAAGAGCTCGGGGTCCACCGGCAGCTGGCAGGCGACGGAAATAACCAACCAGGCCAACTCGGCGTGGGCGCTGACCACGATCACACTGCAGCCGAAAATCTACCAGGACTCGCTGATCGCGTCCCGGAAAATGATCGAGCAGTCCGAGGAGGCGTTCGAACCGCTGATCCGCAACGAGATCGCGCAGAATCACGCGGTCGCGGTGGAAAAGGCGGTCCTCGCCGGCACCGGCGCGTCCGGTCAGCCGACCGGCATCTCGGTCGCGGCCGGGACCGGCGCGTCCGCCGTCGGCGGGACCAACGGACTCGCGGCCACGCTGGCGCATCTGATGGCGATCTTCTCGGATGTGACGTCGGCTAACGTGCCGGCCGACAATTTCTCCTACATCACGCATCCGCTCATCATGGCGAAGCTGGTCCAGACGCAGCGATTCACCTCGACGGATACCCCGCTGTGGGATACCCGGCGAGGCGATAACGGCATCCTCGGGATGCCGAGCTACATGTCGGGCGCCGTGCCGAGCGCGCTCACCAAGGGCTCGTCGACCGACGTGTCCTATATCTACGGCGGCGATTTCAGCCAGTCCGTGCTCGGGGAGTGGGCGAGTATGCAGTTGGTGGTGGACCCGTACAGCCTCGGGCCGTCACAGGTGAAGCTCAGCTCGATTCAGATGGTGGATGTTGCCCTGCTCTATCCGACCGCGTTTAGCATCATGAAGGACGCGCGGCCGGTCTGATGCGCGTCACGTTCCTGCGCGGGGTTGGGCTCGGCGGCGACGCCGTGGCCCAGCCTGGCGAGACACACGAGGTGCCCGATGCGTTCGGGTACGCCCTGCTGTTCGATGGGCGTGCCCGGCGTGCCGGGGAGGAGCGGGAGGCCCCGCTGCCGACCCCACCGGACGTGGTGGAGACGCGGGACCCGCTGGTCAGGCGGTCACGGTAACACGATAACGGGGGGACTATGGCTAACGTTGATGTGATAGCGGACGTGACGCCGCTGATGGCGATGGTGCATGGCGGATGAACGATCCGGTGCTCGACGCCATGATGGCCGACATAGCCAAGGGCATGCCCTGCGAGGGTGATGTCGTCACACTGGTGTCGGGGACGGAATCATGTCAGGCGTTTTTCGATGACGCGGAAACGGTGGCGCTGGACTACCTGCGCGAGAGCGCGCAGATGCTCGACACGGCGGTGCGGTATCGGGCCGGGGCGATCACGCAGCCCGCCCGCGATGCGACCGTCATCCTGCGCTGGCAGGCGGCGAAAGGACAGGCCGATACCAGCTACCTGGTGCGCGAGGTGTTGGCCGATCCGGGCAATCCGGGCATGCTGCGCGTGGCGCTGGTGGCCGCGTGAGGCTGGAGGCGATCCGGGTCCTGACTAACGCTCTGACGAATGGCACGACGGGCGTGAATGCCCGGCTCGCGGCGGTGCCGCTCGACGCCGGTGACCCCATCCCGCCAACGCTGGGACTCATTACCGACGAGACGCGGAACAGTAGCGCGGCGCGGGGGCAGTTGCCGGAATTGGACGCGCAGTTCCCCTGTCTGCTGGTCGGTCTGCATGACGCCGGCAACCGGCTCGACGCGCATCAGCATCAGGGCGTTCGGGACGGCACGGTGCATCTGCTGATCCGCTACGCGGCGCGACAGAAAGACAGTAAGGCGGGCGCGCGCGACGCCTACTACACGTTTCGCGCGGTCGAACGGTGCATCACCGCGTGGCTGAACGGGGTCGACACCGCCCGGACGATGAACAGCGTGGTCGTGTGGTTTGGTGAGGCAGCCGACATCGCGCCGCTGTGGGATCCGATCGGCGACAATGTGATGACCGGGGGGATGCTGCTCGCGTTTCGCGTGCGGGATCTCGCCCCCTAACTCCGAGGTGGATGATGGGCCAGTTCGTCGATTACCCCGATGGCCGGCGCGTGGAAATTCCCGTGACCGTGGAAGCGGATGGCCCGGAGGCGGTCGATGCATTCGTCACCGCCCACGCCGCGCCGCCGCGCCGACATCCTGTCCCGCCGGCCGCGCCGGCCAAGGAGTAACGCATGTCTAGCCCGAAAAGTCTCGTCCTCTACGGTGCGACCAACAAAGTGGAGACGACAGCCGGCACCTATACCGCCCCGGCGATCGCTACCGATGGCGTGCAGGTCGCCGAGCTGCCGGTTTTCGATGAGAGCTACGGATTCGATGGCGAGCGCCCCGTTATGCCCGGTAGCGCCGGCCAACAGATCCGCGTGGCGCCGCAGGGGCGGACCGTCAAGGGATTGCCGATCAAGATCGAGGATCGCGGACTTGGCGTGGCGTATTCGGCCTCCGCGTTCCCGAAAGATTCGCACTTCCTCCGCCGGGCGGCGGGTTTTGATGCGGTGTTCAGCGGCGGTGGCGGCGCGGAGAAAATCACCTATACGCCTACGCCCTTCACCGCCGCTCCCACGACACTGTCGATGGACCTCTACGACGAGGTCACGACCGCGGCGACCTGGGTGAAGTACCCGCTGAACATGATCTATGCGGACTGGGAGTACGAGGCGTCGGATGGCAAGCCGGCGATCTGGACGTTTCAGATCAGTGGGCGCGTCAACGCCGAACCGACCGAGGTCGCCTACGGGAGCGGCATCACCTATGCCGCGACGCCCGTCCCCCCGGTCGCGTCGCCGCTCGTGATGGTGGTCAATGGGGTGTCCTCGCTGGTGATCCGGAAGGTCAACGTCAAGGGAAACCGCATGATCCAGGAGCGCTACCCTGACCAGAACGCGGCGGGGGCGCATGCGGGCTTTCAGCCGGGCGAGCGGAAACCCGTCCTCATCTTCACGATGGAGGCGAGCCTATTCGCGACGTTCAATCCTCGCACGCTCCGGACGGCGGGCACCGCGTTCGCGGTGTCGTTCCAGGTGGGGGGCACACAGTACAATCGAACGAAGTGGACGCTCCCGCAGTGCCAGGTGATCGAGGCCAAGAAAAGCGCGGATGGTCCGGTCCCGCTCTGGGACGTGACCTGCTCGATCCACAACAGCACGCCCGGTTCCAACGACGACATCAGCATCGCGAACGACTGATGCATATCGACGCCGACGCGGAACGGGCGGCGCTCGAACCGTTCACGGTCACGCTGAGCGGCCGGGCGTATGTCGCCCGGCCCATCAGCCACCCCGCCTGGCGGACGTTCCAGCTTGCGGTCGAGGCGGCCACGGCGGGCACGCTGCCGGAGGCGGCGCAGGAGGCGGCGCTGATCACCGTGCTGCGGGCCGCGTTCCCCTACCGCCTGCCGTTCCGCTGGCAGGGCGACCCCGTCCGCCTGATCCACCAGTTGCCACCGCCGGTGCGGGAGCGGGTGCTGTCGGATTTTTTCGTCTGCCAGGCGACCGGCCGCGCGCCCCGGTCGCCCGGACCATCGCCGACGAGGCCCGCGAGCGATTCCTCGGCGGACGCGAGCGCATCGACGCCCGCGCCGGACAGCACGTCGGAGGCGGTCAGCTCACCCCCTGGCTGATGCGGGCCATGGTGGAGCACGCATTTCCGGGGCTCTACCACTGCCCGGCGCGCTGGGAGACGGGTGACGGATTCATCCCGGTGCGGGTATTCGCCTGCTACGCGGCGACACTGACCGCGCTGCGGGCGATGGACCGGCTGAACATGGCGGCGGCGATCGCGATGGTCTGGGCGCAGGAGCAGGTGGCGAGCACGATGCGGAGCGAGGCGCTGCGCGAAGCCTATCCGGGGTAAGAGATGGCCAGCAAGAAGCTCGAAGTTATACTGACCGCGAAAGACGATTTCAGCTCCCGCCTGCGGACGATGCGGGAGAGCGTGGTCTCGTTTGGCGATCGGGTCAAGTCGGCCTTTGTCGGCCTCGGCGCCACGTTAGGCGCGGTGGCGCTCGGCGCGTTTTTCAAGTCGAGCATTGAGGAAGCGAACAAGGCCGAGGTCGCCAACCAGCAACTGAACCAATCCATCAGCAACCTCGGCGGATCCTACGCCGGGCTCAAGCCGCTGCTCGACGCGACGATTGACGGCGTGCGGCGGCTCTCGACCTATACCGATGACGACCTGAGCGCGGCGCTGACGACCCTCATAACGATCTCCGGGAACGTCAGCGGGTCCATGAACGCGCTGCAGCTCGCGGCAGACCTCGCGGCGGCCAAGCATATCGACCTGGGCACGGCGGCGACCGCGGTGGGCAAGGTGCTGGCGGGGAACACCGGCGGCCTCGCGCGGATGGGAATTGTTGTCCGGGACGGGGCGGACGCGATCCAGCTCATGCGGGATCGGTTCAGCGGGTTCGCGGCCGGGGAGGCGGCGACGCTGTCCGGCCGGCTGACCGTATTAAGCAACCAGTGGGGCGAAGTGCAAGAGTCGCTGGGCCGGGCGATCCTGGGAGCGGACAGCGCGGGCGGCACCGTGAGCGCCCTCACCACGAAGTTGATTGAGTTGGAACAGTGGATCACCCGGAACGCCGACAGTATCGGCGCGCTGGTGACCGTGCTTGGCAATCTGGCGAGTGTGCTCGGCAGCGCGGTGCTGGCCCCGATCAACGTTATCCGCACTGCGGGCGGGGGGCTGGAGGCACTGTCGGACGAGATTGCGGTCGGCTGGCGGCAGATGGTCGAGCGGGCGCGGGGCGGGCTCGGGCCGCTGGCGCAGACGTTCGGCGACTTTCTTCAGCAGATCGGCGCGGGGGATGTCGGTGTCGCGCTCCGCCAGGTCGGCGATCAGATGGTGCAACAGGCCAAAGCGGAGCACATCCGGCTGGCGGCGCAACTCGATCAGGAACTGCAGAACATTTACAACCGCAGCCATGGGCGGAAGCTGTCGGTACCGACACCGACGCGGTCCCCGCAGTCAGCGCCCCCCGTCCCGGGCAAGGCGTTTAACGTCATGGATGATGCGGTCAGCAAGGAGGTCGCCGCGCTGGTGACGCTCGCGACCGCGCGGCAGGCGACGGCCGAGGACCTGTCGCGCCTGAGCACGCTGGAACGGGCGCTGACGCTGGTGATGAATGACGGGACGCGCTCAGTGGCGGACCGGGCCAAGGCGCTGGCGGAGTATGCGGCGATCGAGAAGGCGCTGGCGGGCCGCAACGAGGGGCTCACCACCGGGCGCGGCAACCAGATCCTCGCGGCGCCAGTGCCGGGGAGCGACGCCGCGCAAGTGGCAGCGACGCAGGGGCCGCAGATCGGGTTCACCGGTAACGGCGAAGGGGTGGAAACCCAAGGGTCTGGCGTCGGGATCGGCCAGGGCGGTCCGGACCGCCCGCCTAACTTCGCCAATGCGTTCCTCGCGGCCACCGGCCCCCTGCAGGAGTTCAATGCCCTGCTAGAGACCACCGACCAGACGCTCGGCCGTATCGCGGGCGAAACCGTGACGGCGCTGACGGACAACTTCATCCGCATGTTCGAGGCGATTGGGCAGGGGCAGACGGTGTTCGGTGCGCTCAGCCGGGCGATCAAGCACGCGATCGCGCAGCAGGCGGCGGCGGAAGGCAAGCACCACATCCTGTCCGGTGTGGCGCAGGTGGCGAAGGGGATCGGCCATTTCAACCCGGCGATGATCGCGGGCGGCTTGAAGGAGATCGCGGCGGGCGGTGCGCTGGTGGCGTTCGCCGGGCCGTTAGGCGGCGGCGGCGGTGGTGGCTCGCTGTCACCGGATCGCTTCACCGCGAGCCAGGAAGCGGCCAAGGCGGCGAGCACGCTCACGGTCATCCTCCCGGCGGGCGCGATGCTGCGCGCGAGTGACCCGGGCTTTCAGGAGTTCTTCGCCGATGTGGCCCGGCAGGCGCAGGGCCGTCACCTCATCTTCGAGACCCGCTGATGGCGAGCCCCGGATTGCCGTTGATCGCCTACGGGACCGCCGAAGCGATCAACGCCGGCACATGGGCTAACGTCCTGACGCCGACGGTCACGGCAGGCCAAACCGACCCATTCGGGGGAACGGACGCCTACAAGATCGACGATAACGACGCCGCCGGATACGAGTCACGGGTCAAGGTGCTCACCGCGCTTGCGACCACGAGCCTGTATTGGGTGGTCTGTCTGAAGGCGGATACCGCGACACAGTCGCGCTTCTCCGTCAAAGACAACACCGCGCTGATCTCTCCGCTGATTGTCTTCGCCACCTGGTCGGGTGGGGTGCCGACGTTCAGCACCGTCGGCGGGACGGTGGTCGGCAGTTCTGCGCTCGGGGGCGGGTGGTACGCGGCGCTCGTGACCTGCACCTGGATCTCGGGCAACGTGCCGCAACTGGAACTCTACGGCGCGGGGAACACGGCCGCCTCCACCGGCGCGACGATCTACTACCTGAACAACCTCTGCCTGCTCGACCTGCTCGGCGCGCCGCGCGCGTTCCGGCGGCCGAAGCTCGGCTACCGGGCGGGCATCGCGCCGTCCGGCACCGAAGACGCTTGGAGTTACGGCGATGAGTACGCCCTGAAGGCGCGGCTGGCGTGGGCGCCGCTCACGGCCCGGGGCACGCCGAGCGTGGTGTCCGGCTGGCACGGGGAGAATGAATCCGTCAGCGTCAACGTCAGCGTCAGCGCCATGCTCGCGGCGGGCTGGGACAAACAGGTCCTGCGGGTCGCGCTGAATCGCTCGGCCTGTACCACTTATCTCGACGCCTACCTCAGGACGCCGACGCTCGGCTGGGATCCGGCGCTGGAGGGGAATGCCGACTATACTGCCGAGGTGGAAGTGGTCGCGCAAACACCCTTCACCACGGTCTGAGCGGTGAGCACGTACCATTTCCGGCTGACAGTCTACGCCGGGCGGCAGGTGGACGTCACCGAGGTGACAATCCTAACGCCGGCCGCCGGGGCGGTGCATAGCGACGCATTCAAGGTAACAACCCACCCCAGCCTCTCCGGGTGGAAACCGTACCTCGGCACACCGACCGTCCACCGCGGCACGTTCGACCCCCTCAGTAAGCGCGTCACGATCGGGCAGGCGACGATGCCCCTGCTCGATGTGCGGACCAATACCAACCGCTCGCAACTGGAACGCTGGGTCACCGCGTTCCTCGGCGACGCCCGGGGCCGCAACCAACTGCTCGGCTGCAAATACTATCTGGAGATGTCCGCCGACGGGGGGACCACCTGGACCCCGCATTTCGTGGGACGCATTGACGACACCAGCCTCGATGACGCGCTGTGGTATCAGTTCAGCGGTCCCGACTTCGCCGCCGATCTGGACGTGGAGTGCTTCGCGGGGACGCCCGCGAGCACGGCGAGCAACGTGGTGGCGCAGACGCTGGTTCCATTGGGACTCACGGGGGCCTACGCGCAGGTGGGGGTGCAGGCGCTGCTCGGCGGATCGGTCGGGGCCTCGGTGAACACGAATAACACCGTCGTGCGGATTATCACGCTGGACGCGGCGAGCCAGTCGACGAGCGCGAATATCATCACGCAGGCGCTGTCTGCCGCCGTCGCGATTAAAGTCCCCGGGCTTGGGCTGGTGGCGCAGACACTGGCGGGGGTGGGTTTTGTGCTCGGCCGGACCTCGCTCCTGCGCTGCCGATTCTCCTCGGTCTCACCCGCGATCACCAACAAGGACGTGATGGTGACTCAGGTGATCGCGGGCCTGCGGGCCGATGGCCACTACGCGGTGCAGTCGCTGGCGGTGACGGCGCTGGTCAATCCCGACGGCACGGCGGCCACGTCTGATCCGTTCTATACCGCGTTCGATACCGGCACGGTGCCCAACGCGACGGTGCTGACGCTGTCGCTCCGCCTCGCGCAGGCGGCGCAGCCGGTGGCGCAGACGCCGCTCGCTCCATCCGCCTATGCCGGTTTCCTCGGTCGTGTGGTCCCTCTGTTCGGTGGTGGCGGCGCGGTCTCCACGGTGGCGCTGCCGCAGCCGGTTATGGTGTCCGACATCAATCCGATGACGTTTCTCGGGGACATCCTCGATGGCAGATACGCGGCGCTATACACCGCGGGCGAGAAGATCGCGCCGTGGTTTCCTGCGGGCAAAAACGCGGGCGACCCCAAGTTCCCGATCGAGTACGATGCCACGGCCGGGAGTCTGTGGGATAAGCTGGCCGCCGCGACCAACCGCAATACGCTGCCCATCACGCGCTGGATCATCGACCGCCCCTGGCGCCGCTTTGACTTCATCGAGAAACAATTCGGTCAGGTGCTCGGGGTGGGGTACCGATTCCAGCCGGTGCTCGACGGATCGTCGGTGCCCCGGTCACGGTTCGTGCCGTTCGATTGCCGGCTGCCGACCGCGGCGGCGCTGGCGGGCATCCCCACGATCGCGGACGCCGACATCAACGTTGAGGAGATCCCGACGTGGGGACAGGGGCGGAGCGCGGCGGTATCCGAGCTGAGTGTCACCTGCTACACCGATGTGACGCTGACCGCGGCCGCGGTGGCGGCGCTCAAGGAGCCGGTGCCGGCCATGCCGCCCAATCTCGTGGCCTCGGTGCCGAGCACCAGCGTCTATTTCTCGCTCGGTGACGCGCGGGCGATCGCGATCGGGTCCAAGCCGCTGGCCCTGGACGCCCTCGGCCTGCGGTTCACGACGGACGCGCTCGACGTCCCAACCGGCGTGGCGCAGCAGGCGGAACTCTATTTCCGGGGCGTGGCCGACGAGGTCGCCTCCCTCTACCGCTCGATGTTCGGCTCCGGCGCGGTGGCGGTGACGTTCACCACCCGGCGCACGGCCGCGCTGATCGCGCTGTGGCCCGGCGACTGGTGCTATGCTGCGGCGACGGCGCTGCCCTCCAGCGGCATCAATAAGCGCGGCGATACCCGGCTCTTTCAGATCACCGGACGGCAGGAGGTGGATCACCTGATGCGGTGGACGGCGATCGACGCGGGCGCGGGCGCGGTCTGCAACATCCCGACGATCGGCACGCCGACCCAGCAGACCGGGAACACGAATCACGGCGTCAGCGCGGTGGTCACGGTGAACGCGCAGACCGATGCGGTCGAGATCCGCTACCTGATCGACACCACCAAGACGCTGACCGCGTCCCCAGCGGATACCGACGCCCGCTGGACATTCGGACTCCGGGTCGGGGCCACGGGCACCTACAGCCTGCCGAACCTCCCGAGCAATGTCCGGGTGTTCGTCGAGGCGCGGTCGGTGCATGCGCCCTCGACTGGGACGACCACGGATCTGCGGTTGCCGTCGGCCTATGTGCAGCCGAGTGGCACCAAATACGTGAACACGGCGACGGTCAGCGCCCCGACCGGGTTGGCGGTGACACCGGCAACGATCCTCACCACCTCAACGATCGTGGCGACCTGGGCCAATCCAGCGGGATCGGTCGCGTTCCACATCGGCATCTATCTCGACGGGGCGCTGGTGACGACACTGACGCCGAACACCACCACCATGACGCTCAATCCCTACACCCCGCTCTCGAGCCATACCTACACCCTGGACGTGAAGTTTTTCGATGGGCTGTCCGGCGGCAGCGCGTTCGCCACGACCACATTCGCCACCCCAGCCGCCTTCACCGGCGGCGCGCTCACCGCCCCCACGCTGGCGATCGTCTAACGTGGCGACTGACCCGTCCTCCTCCTACGGCGTCGCGCTGCAGGCGACCGCGAAAAACACGGGGTCCACCCTGATCATCGAGCGGGCGACGAACGCCGGCATGTCTGTGAACCTCGCCACGATCTACTCGGTCGCCGGCGTCACAAACAAGGCCGTGTATAGCAAAACCGACTACCTTACTAACGACGGCGTTGTGCGGTATTACCGCGCCACCGAGTCGAAAACTGGCTCGACCAATGGCGTCTCGGCGGTGCAGAGTTCGGCCCCGTACGACCTCGGCGGAGGCGCCCCATGAGCCCATACCGCTGGCGCATACACCTCGCCCCACGGGACTATGCCAATGCGCGGGGCGCGGTGTTTTCGTGGAGTAGGCGATTCCTTCACCCGTGCGAGGCGACGTAACATGGAGACATCCCACCTCGGACCGCTCGCGGCGCTCCTCGCGTCGGTACGTGTCCACACCACAGATGACCACGAGGCGCAGGTCATGGACGTGAACGACGTAGCGACCCTGCAGCGGCGGGTGATTCTATGGATGCTCGGCGTACTCGGTGGCGTGGTCGTCCTCTCGGCGACGGCGGCGATCGTCTGGACCGGTGAGCATCGCGATCAGCTGGACCTCGCCCTGCGGATCGAGGCCATTGACAAGCACGACTCCGCGCTGCGACAAGAATCCGCCGTCTCCAGAATACACGACACGCTGATCGTGCTGCGCCTGGCGCATATCGCCGACCTGCTGAATGGATCGGCGGGAGCGCAGCAGGAGATTTTGCGGCGGATCACCCGGCTAGAGCGGAAACTCAATCTCGAGGTGCCGTGATGCCGATCGCCCAGGGGCCCGCACCGGCGCAGGACATCGGCCCCTACTGGCGCTGGATGGGGAGCGCGGTGCTGCTGCTGCTCGCCGCCTATGTGCTGATCGGCCGGTGGCGCGGGGAGTCGGAGGACTACTTCACCGTGGGGGTGATCGTCGCGCTGGTGGTGCTGCTGCTCGCGATCCTGCGGCCGCCGTTTCTCGATGCGTGGATGAAGGATTTTGCGACTTGGCTGCCGTGGACCCAGTACGACAAGTCGGCGGCGCCGCCGGGGAGCGCGCCGTGATTCTCGACTGGCGGAGTGTGGACCCGACGAAACTAGAGCCGGTGTTCCGCGCCGATCTGGAGTCGCTGCTCGTGCCCTCGGCGTTCCCGTGGACCGTCCTGCACGGCCACCGGACTGGACAGGAGCAGACGGCGCTGTATGCCGCGCATCTCGCCGGCGGACCGAAAGCGGCCCCGCCCGGCCGGTCACCGCACGAATACGGGCTCGCGATTGACCTAGTGCCGGACGCGAGCCCGGCCCCGGGACTGCAACCGGATTGGGATACCCGCCACGCGGCGTGGCTCTGGTTGTTCGAGGCGGCGCACCGGCATCCGCGCCTCAAGAGCGGCAAGGCGTGGAACGATGCGGATCACCTGGAGCGGTACCAGTGGCGCGAGCACAGGCACTGGAAGGATCACGTCTAACGATTGAGGGAGGTTGCACGTGGAACTCATCACCGGACTCATGACGATTGCTCTGCCCGCGCTGGCGACGCTGGCGCTGTCCCTGCTCAAGAAGGTCCTCACGTTCATTGACGATCAGTCGCGGTTCATCCAGCAGATCGTGGCGGTCGTGGTCGGCGTCGGCGTGACCACGCTGGCGGCGCTCACGGGGGCCCCGCTCCCGCTCGATGTCCATGCCTGGGATCAGGTGGCGGTTCTCGGCCTGCTCAATGGGCTCGCCGCGATCGGCATCCACGCCGTGCGGAAGGGCAAGTGATGCGCCGGCTCGCCCGGCTCGCCCTGCTCGCGCTGCCGCTGCTCCTGCCGGCGAACGGTTGCGCGCCGACCCCGGCCGCCGCTGAGGTGCGGGGCGAGGATGTCTTCGTCACCGCCGTCGGCGACACGCTGACGGTGCATCAGTTCGCCAAAGTCACCGGGTCGGCTGATTCCGTGGCCTACCTGTTTTCCGCCGCGCGTGCCGCGTCGGTGCGGATTACGCGGATGGCGCCGGCGAACGGCGCGCCGCTGGTGTGGGGGCCGGCGAAGCTGGTTCCCATCCCGGCCATGCTCGACGGCGACACCACCACGGTCTCGGCCTGCCCAACGGCCTGGCGCAAGGGGCAGGCGACCACGTTCGCCTGTTCCACGAAACTCTATACTCGGCCCGTGATTCCGCCCAACGTGACGCCGGATTCCCTGACGGTGTTCGGGATGATCCCGATCACCGATGCCCCACTCGCTGGGCTGCTGTTCGCGGTCAACGCCAATCCGTCGCTGTGCGTGGCGTTCAAGTTTAAGGATGGCAAGGTCGGGATTCGCAGCGTGGATCTGGTGGACACGATGCAATTCGTCGGCGTGCGGCTGTCGAGCTGGAACGCGGGCACCCCACATCGAGGCTGCGCCTATAACTACGGCACCCAGATCGCGCAGGCGCTCCGGGTCCATGCGGTGACGTTCTCCCGGCTTGGCACACTCGGCGGCGACTCAGCCGCCCGGGTGAGCCCGGCCAGCCCGCTGCGACAACTCGCCATGGACACGATATGCGCCACGCTGACCACGAGCGGCGGGAGCACGATCACGCCGTCGTCGTGGGATGCCTCGCCGTTCTGTCAGGCGAAGCTGGGGCTGCAGGCAACGTCGCCGCGCCCGCTGGAAGTGGCGTACCGGCCATGATCGCCATGGACCGCTGCGTCGGAGAGCCCTGATGGCACTCACCTTCGGCGCCACCACCAGTACCCGGGTCAGCGATGGATCGGCCGCGGGCATCGACAACCTGACGGCACTGACACTCCTCTGCTGGGTCCGGATAACGACGCTCACGAGCAACCGGACATTCGCGAGCAAGCGGACGGCCGGTGCGGGCTGGTTCCTCGGCCTCTCCGGAACGGCGGGAGACGTGCAGTTCTTTGCGGACAGGGCGACCGCCGACACCACGTACACCACCACCGACACCCCGCTCGCCACCACCGGTGCATGGCGGTTCCTCGCCGCGACGCTGGATCAGGCCGCGGGCGCCGGCGCCCTGATGGGGATCTACGGCGGCAGCCTAACCACGCCGGCCACCGCCCGTGCCCTGTCGGCCACGGATGGCAGTGGGGCATTCTCCGCCGACGCCGCGGCGGCCCTGATCTGGGGGAACAACAGCGCATTCACGGTTGCTATCCAGGGGGACGTGGCGCAGGTCGCGCTGTTCGGCGCCGTCCTGTCGCTGGCCGACATCCAGAGCTGGCAGCTCCGTCCCCGTGTCACGGTCGGCGGGGTGGTGGCGAAGGCGTTCCACCGGCTCGGCAACGAAGGCGCCGGCAGTCAGCAGGATTACAGTGGCAACGGCAACACGGGCACGGTCACCGGCGCCACGCAGGCTGCGGGCGGCCCACCGCTGGATGAGGGGGAGCTGATGCTGCAGCTCCCCTGTGGCGGGATCTACGTCCCGAACTACGCGCTGTCGGCGTAACCCAAGGAGTCGGCAATGGCTGGCGTAAGCGCTCCTCCCAAGAAGAACACCGCGACGGATCTATATGTCGCTCTCAGGTCACAAGCGGACTCGACGATCTTTCGGGTCAACCCGACGATTGCGGCCGGAGACTTTAAGATCATTATCGATGGTGGTGCTGCCGCCAACTGCACGAATCTTCCGGCGGTCACTCCGGCTGGTGGTAAGTGGGTCAAGATCGTTCTGACCGCGGCTGAAATGAATGGCGACATGATTATCGTCCAGTGCTCGGACGCGGCCGGTGCCGAGTGGATGGATGTCGGTGTCACACTGAACACGAGCAGCCGGCAGATCGACGACCTCGCATTCCCCGCGACGTCGGGCCGCAGCAGCGCCATCGATCCGAGCGGCGGGCAGACCGTTCAGCCCGGCACGGCGGCCGGCCAGATCGATCTAACGTCGGGCCTCGTCAAGGTGCAGCAGGGGACCGCCGCGGGCCAGCTGGACACGAGCGCAGGACGGGTGACGGTGCAGGCCGGCGTCGGTGCCGGGCAACTCGATGTCACCGCCGGCGTGATCAATGCGGCGCTGAGTGCGGCCGAGCGCGAGGCGCTGTGGAATGTGCTTGCCTCGGCCGTGGCCACAGCCAACAGCATCGGTCTGCAGCTGAAAACGAACATCGATACCGCGATCTCCAGCCGCTCCACCCTCGGCGGCACGGCGCAGACCGGCGACAGCTTCGCCCGGCTCGGCGCCCCGGCCGGGGCGAGTGTCTCGGTCGACCTCGCCGCGGTGAAGGCCGACAGCGGGAACCTGATCGCGCGACTCGGCGCGATCGCCGGTTCCGGCGTCAACACCGTGCTCGGTTTTTTCAAGGCGGCGCTGAGCAAGACGGCCTCCACGCCGACCGACATCGGCGGCACGTTCGATCCCGCCACGGATGCGATCCAAGCGCTGCGGGATAACCTCGCGGTCCCCGGATCGTCAATGGTGCTCTCCGCTGGGGAGCGATCGTCTATCGCCGACAGCCTGCTCGCCCGCAATATCGCGGGTGGCAGCGATGGCACGCGCACCGTCGGACATACTATGGCGGCGATCCGCAACAAGGTGAGCGTCGATCCGAGCACCGGCGCGTTTACCATCTACGACACCGACGATACCACCCCGCTGTGGACCGGGGTGGCCAGCTTCGCGGCCGCGAGCCGCAATCCGCTGCAGACGGTGGACCCGGCCTGATGTTCGGGCCCCTCTGGTCGTGGTGGTGGGGAGAGGGGAGCACGGCAGGCGGAGGTCCCGCCACCCTCGCGCTGGCGTTGCGGGCCACGGACGCCAGCGGTGCGCGCTACCGCCTAACCAACCAGAGCGGTGCCCGCTACCGCCCAACCAACCAGAGCGGTGCGCGCTACCGCCCAACCAACCAGAGCGGTGCGCGCTACCGCCCAACCAACCAGAGCGGTGCCCGCTACGGCACCAGTCAGGGGACCTGATGGACGCGCCAATTGACCTAAATATCGGGAGTGATTTCGAGTTCATTCTCACCCTGACCAAGCGCCTCACCGGGACGGCCACGACCCGCACCCCCGCCACAGGCCTGACCGGCGTCACCGGCCGCCTGAGCCTAACGCCGACCGGGGCCGCGATCGGCACATCCACGGCCGCACTGGCGGAGGACGGGGTGACCGGCATCTACACTGGCGTCCTCGATAGCACCACGCTGACCACTGACCTAACGGCGTCCCTCGGCCGGCTGGTCTACGCGATCTGCAGCAAGGCCGGGGATATCCAGGGGGAATATCAGATCTACCGCGTGGTGGATCGTCGCATGATGCCGCTGGCCAGTTGAAGCCCCTCGCGCTCGGCCTGGTGCTCGGGGTGGTCGCCGCGCTGGTGCTGCAGGCGGTCTGCCGCCCGGCCCTGCCGGCGCCGAGCCACGCCGGGCTGGACAGTCTGGACGCCCGGCATACCCGCGACTCCAGCCTCTCCGCGCAGGCGTTCACCGAGACGGCGGCCCGGGCGGACACGCTGGAGCGGCGGGCTGGGGTGCCGGCGACGACGGCCAGACGTCTCCGGGCGCGCGCCGACACGATCCGCCTCACCGATACCCTGGTCCTGGTGGCCTACGATACCCTCGCCGCCGCGTTCGACTCCCTGACCGCCTCCGACTCTCTGATGCGCCTCTCAATGCGGGAGCGGGTCCTCGGCGAGGGCCAGCGGGCGATGCGGATCCAGCAGCTGGAGGGGGAGGTCAATCAGCGGCGGGGTGAGGAGGAGGACGAACGGGAGGGCTGGCGGCGGACACTGGCCCGGGCGCAGCGGCGGAGGCAGTGGGCCGCCGGGCTGCTGGCCGACGAACGCCTGAGCCCGGCCGGCGCCTGGGTGAGCCGCGACCTCGGCCCGCTCACCCTCTCCCTGCAGGTGATCCGCACCGATCAGACCCGGGCATACCTCGGAGCCGGGATACGGTTCTAGGGCGACGCCGGCATCAGATTGCCGAACCACGGCCCAGCCGCTCGACCGCGAGGCGGGTCACGCGCTCCACAGGCAGCTCGCCGCGCTCGATCCGGGCGATCGTGTTGGCGTGGAGATCGAGCGCCGCGCCGAGCGCGGCCTGCGTCAGGCCGAGATTGCTGCGCGACTGGGCCAACCACTCGCCGTCGGTGCCGGACTGGTCGTCCTCCCCACAGACGCGCGGGACGATCTCCAGCTCCTGCTGGTCTCCGACCAGCAGGTGCGTCGCGTCCCAGCTCCACACCTCGGCCGTGTCGTTCGGTTCGCGGCCGCCGAACGTCGGCAGGCTCGACCAGTCGATCTCGCCGTAGGCGGTGGGCAGGCCGTGGGCGGTGGCGTAGTCCTCCTGCGCGGAGGTGTTTTTCTCGTCCGGCACGTTGGCCAGCGCCTCGGCGAGGGCGGCGAGGGCGAGGGCGGCGAGGGCGGCGAGGCCGCTGGGCTCAACCGCGACGGCCTGGGTTGTGGGGGCCGCGTCCCGGCAGCGCTTGCACTGGGAGGGGTTTTTCGAGTGCTGGCAGGTGGTCATTTTCGGCTCTCAGGTTAGGGGTGGCTCGTGCCGCCCGTGACAGACAATCTATACGCTGCGTATAGATTGTCAAGAGGCGGGTTTCGGGCAGCCCGAACCGGGCTGTAACGATACGTTCCACCGCCACTCTATGCAGAAAAGTGCGGCTTTTTGCAAGAAACCTTGCAGTTTACTAGACCACTAGACGCCCTCACAGCGGCGCCAGTGCCGCATAATGCAAATGGCCTATTGGCAACCTGTTGCGGTGTAACGGGTTACGCAATCGACCCGACCACGCGCCCGCACTGGCCGCCATCTTGCACTGTAGGTGGACGTACCCAACATGAACCGGAGATACCGTATGGCCGCTCCAGACGTGTGGGAGGAGGGCTGGCGTGAGCACTTCGCCAACGCGCTGCAGCCGCTCACGCTGATCGCCTCCGCGCCTGAAATGTTCCAGGCGGCCGATGTGACGGCCGCGATTGACGGCGCGGTCGCCCGGCTGGCCCGCGCGCGGGCGATCCTGACCGGAGGGACCGCGTGAGCCGGCGTGAGCCGGCGGCACGTGTGACCCTCGCCGAGCGGTGGGTGCTCGCCGTGGGCTGGGTGCTGGTGCTGACGGCGCTCGTGGCGGGGATCTGGGCGTCATACACGTGGCCCGAGGCGCCCCGTCCGTGATCGTCACGGTAGCGGACTGCCCCTGCGGGGGGCAGGCTGAGGTGCGAGTTGAGTACGAGGTGCGCCCCGGGCAGGCGGCCAGCAGCACGGCGCCAGCGATCCCGGCTGACGTGGTGGGGTGGGCGGTCGAGCCCGGAGTCTGCCCCGACTGCGGCGAGGAGGTCACGCAGGACGACGCCACGGCCAGCGCGATGGCGTTGTACCACCACAAACAGTACACCGGAGAGCACCCAATGGACCGCATTTTACTCGACCAGGTCCGCCTCGTGGCGCAGCAGCGCCGGCATGTCGCCGCGCTGGCCAACGTCGTGAAAGTGAAGCAGGACGCATTCACCGCGTCTAACGCCGACGAGCTGGCCCAGCTCACGATCGGCAAGCAGGTGCTGGAGGTGGCCGAGCGCGCCTTGCGCGAGTGTGCGCTGGCCGTGGTCAAGGAGACGGGCGACACCCACCCAGCGCCGGGTGTCAGTGTGCGGCAGACGACGACGGTCCATGTGACCGATACGGCGGCCGCGTTCGCCTGGGCGAAACAGACCGGCTTCTGCCTGGCGCTGGACGGCAAGTCGCTGACGGCGCTCGCGAAGAGCGGCGGGATGCAGCTGCAGTTTGTCTCGATCACGGTGGAACCGGCGATCACGCTGGCCTCCGATCTGGACGCCGCGCTGGGTGTCTCCGAGCTGGCCTCGGGGGTGGAGGCATGAGCGCGCCCGAGTCTACGGCGATGACCACGCCCGCAGCGCGCCCGTCCATTCTGCCGCCCGAGGTGCTGGCTGCGATCGAGCACCGCAAAGCGCAGAACGCCGTCGTAGCCCAACTCGCCGCACTCAACTGGGGCAAGGCGCTGGACGCTGAAACCCGCCGCGCTGTCGCCAACTGGGGGCGGGATAACAACGTCGATGTAATTACAGAAATTGATCTACTCGGCGGCAACATCTACCCAAACGCCAGGTTTTTCCTGCGGAAACTCGGCGAGATGATCGCAGCCGGGCTCGTGGAATATGCCGTCGCGGACTATATCCAGGTGGATCCCCGCCTGCTCAAGATCGGCACACCGGAAGCGCACGCTGAGGATGAGCGGCGCGCCATGCAGCGCATCAAGCACGCCGTGCCCGATGCGGCCGCAGCCGCATGTTGCTTCCGGGTGAAGCTGCACAGTCTAACCGAGGAGATTGTCGGCGTGAAGTGGTGCGGCGGCGGCACCCGCAAGGGTGACCCGGTGGGCGATGCGTTCCCCATCGAGAGCAGCGCGAGCCGAGCGGCGCGCCGGGCCATGCGGATCATTGCCAGCCACGTCCCCCGGGTGCAGGCGGAGATGGCACGGCTGGAGACGACGGGCGCCGCGCTCGGGGTCCGGGTGCTGGAGCAGACCCGCGAGACGGTCGAGCAGGCCAAGCTCGCCAGCGAGATCGGGCGGCATCAGCTCACCAGCGGCGACCCGTACCTCGATGCCGAGCGGGAGGAGATGGCACGGCAGGTCCCGGAGCCGGTCGCGCTGGAGGACTCCGATGCTGCCTAACGTAATGGTCAGCGGCTTGCCGTAGGCAAGTCCGCTGCACCTAAAGTTAGGTTTCACTGGTGGCGAACAACTGAAAGGCGAAGATGGCAAAGAAAGTGGTGATACGCAGCGCAGACCGGGGCCGGAGCACGCGGCCCGCCCTTGTCCTCTGCATGGATGTGTGCGGCGGTCTCGTCATCATGATCCAGGGCCGGGCCGGGACCATCGTAGGCGCCCGCGGCGGATATTTGCGCGTTACGATGCACCAGACCTGGAGAATTTTTTATTTGGCGGCACGCTGTGTAGCGTCCGCTTGAGCGCCCGGTTAGATGGCTTGGTGGGTAAACAGGAGGAACTATGAACCGCGTATTTTTTGGCGACTGCCGCGACACGATGAGAACGCTGATTGCTGACGGCGTGCGGGTGCAGTGCTGCGTGACGAGCCCGCCGTATTTTGGGCTTAGGCAATATTTTGGCGATGCCGTTCGCATCAAAGCATCACTGACGCCAGAGAAAAAGGCGTGGGTAGAGCGGCAACTAAGGGAGGCTGGTGTTCATGTCCACGAATGACGGTCGACTCGTCGCGGGGCAACGCCTGTCGCCCGCGACCGAGTTCAAGCCAGGGCAACACTGGCGCACGCCTCAACCATTCCGAGAAAAGGATTGGCTCACTGAGAACTATGTGGTGCAGCAGCGCAGCACTGGCGAGATTGCAAAGCAGTTCGGCACCAGTGGCGCTGCTATCTTTTTCTGGCTACGAAAGCACGCTATCCCACGGCGCTCGGTAGCTGGTGCGCGCGCCATCAAGCATTGGGGTGCAGAGGGGCCAGCGAATCCGATGTACGGAAAGATCGGCGCGCTGAATCACAACTATGTAGACGGCAGCAGCCCCGAGAGGCAGCGCATGTACGCGCAATCGGAGGGCAAGGAGTTCTTGCGGGCGGCGCATCGCGCTGGCGGTTACTGCTGCGCCAGGTGCGGCGGCAAACAGGATCGCGCCAACCCGCTACACGTTCACCACCTGAAGGCGTGGGCCGGGAATCCTGATCTGCGCTTTGATCTGTCGAATGTGGCTGTTCTGTGCCGCAAATGCCATTTGTTTGTTCACAGCAAAAAGAACGCGAGCAAGGAGTTTATCTGTGGGTAACGTCTACCTAAAAAGCCAGATTCCGCCGCACCTGCTTGAGTGCTTCGAGCCCGCTGAAATCGGGCTTGAGAAGACGCCCGCCGAGTTCGTGGCCGCGATGGTGGAAGTGTTCGGGCTGGTGCGCGAGCTGCTGGCCGACGATGGCGTGCTGTGGCTGAACCTGGGCGACAGCTATGCGGCGCAGCGCGGCGGAACAGCCATGCCCGCTGAAACGCTCGCGGGAGGCGTGGGCGGTGCCGGGGACGCCGACGCGCACCGAGGGCACGGCTCCGTCCATGCGCATCGAAACGCCAGCAAAATAGGACTCAAACACAAAGACCTGATCGGCATCCCTTGGCGCGTGGCCTTTGCCCTGCAGGATGCCGGCTGGTACTTGCGCCAGGACATCATCTGGCACAAGCCAAACCCGATGCCCGAGAGCGTGACCGACCGCTGCACGAAGGCGCATGAGTACCTGTTCCTGCTGGCCAAGAGCGAGCGGTACTTTTGGGATGCGCAGGCAATGAAGGAACAGGCGGTAGGACAGAATTTGCATGACCTGACAGGGCCGGGCTATGTGGCGCCGGGCCAAGCGCCGAACACTGGAAACCGTAAGGAGTTGCGCTCGGACATTGAGAGCCGCCACCGCAGCCAGATCAAGGGCGGGCAGAGCATGCAGGCTGAGCCTGACGGCATGCGCAACCGCCGCAGCGTCTGGACCGTGCCGACCGTGCCCTACAGCGGCGCCCACTTCGCCACGTTCCCGCCTGCACTGATCGAGCCGTGCATCCTGGCCGGCAGCCGGACAGGTGACGTGGTGCTCGATCCGTTCTTCGGGTCGGGCACGACAGGACAGGTTGCGCAGGCCCTGGGCCGGCAATGGGTCGGGTGCGAACTCAACCCCGAGTACGCACCACTGCAACGGGCACGCACTGCTCAGGCGGCGCTTGCCATCTAACGTAATTTGAACGACACCCAAAGCTTCCAACCTGTCGTGTATCCCACCAAGGCCATCATGCAAACCACTGTCACGCCTCAATCCACGCCGGCAAACACGACGCGGCTGCCGGTGATTTCGAATCCCCTGCGCGCATGCCGCACGGACGGCTTTCATAGGCGGCGTGGCTGCGCGGGTGGCGCCTGCCGGGCGGCCAACGCGCCACTTCGGGAGGATTTCCCCGCACAACCCGGCAAGAATTCAGGGAGCCGGACCTACAAGCACGCTCCTGACGCCGGCCGCGTCACGTTGCAGCCCGGTTTTTTCAGCAGCGAGTCGGTCAACTCGTCGGCCGCCTTCTTCAGCCAATTCCGCACCCGCTGCGAGTAGTCCAAGGACTCGGCTGAGTCGTCCGTCATCAGCGCAGCCGGCAACGGCGGGATCTGCGGGCTCAATGCGACTGGCCGCGCTGCGCAGGCGCTCAAGGTCATTGCGAGCGCCAGCAGCAGCGCGCTCAGCCACGCGGAGTTTGTCGGTCGTTTCAAGGTCGTTCCTTTCGGCGCTGCGCATGAGCGCGGTGGACTTCAGGCGGGCGTCTTCCTGCTCAGCCTGGATGCGTGCAGCGTCTGCTGCGGTCCAGCGCCAGCTCTGCACCTTCCATGCGCCGGTGAAACCCACGGACAGCGCCACCAGCGCGGCAGCGGCGTGGGTGTACAGCATGATCACAGCGCCTGAACACCCAGCTCAGCCCCGCCAGGCCCGATGGTGATGACTCGATTGACCATCTTTTGCGGCAGCCGCGTGCTGGCGTGCACCCAGCGCCGGCCGGGCGCTGGGCACTCGTAGATCAACTGGCCGATGCCCAGCATGCTGACCAGCGGCGCCAGCACCTGGCAAATCTGCAGCGGCGACCCGAAGGCGGGCGCACTCCAGTCCGCTGCTTGCGCGCGCAGGTGGTCGCTGGTGATGCCGCTGCCCACGGCCGTGTTCAGCGCCGGGCAGCGGTAGCCGCTGGTCAGCAAGATGGGCACGGTGTAGCCCGCCCGGTCGCCCAGGGTAGCCCGGATGCGTTCCAGCATTTCGGCCGTGGCCACGGCGTTGGCCATCAGCTCTGGCGGCAGGCTGTTGTCGATGCCAAGCTGCGCCGCCCGGGTGCTGGCCACGAATGACGCGATCGTGAAGTGTGGCGACAGGTTCATGGCTTCAGCTCCTGGTGGTCGGCGGGATGCGTGGGCGTCTGCACGCCCCAGCGCTTGGCGGCCCACCCCTCGAACACGCCGATTGCCCTGGCACCCATGTGCCCGGCCACGCCGACCAGGCAGATGGTGATGAGCTGCGGGGTGCCCATGCTTTCGCTAAACCAGAAGGCCAGCAGGCCGGCGAATGCGCTGGTGGCCAGCTCGCCGATGAGGTGGAAGACGTTGAACACATGCACCTGGCCTGCCCGCACCTTGGCGTACCAGCTCACCAAGCCACCCAACACTGCGATAGCCAGCATGGCGCCGTACTCGCGCAGCGGAATTTCGAGCGGGTCTCTGTCGGCTGCCAGGGCATTCATGGCATGCATGGCCAGCAGAGCCAGAAGCAGGCGCTTTTTCACTGCGCGCTGCCCATGAGGCAAGCCGCGGCTGGGTGCATGGCTTTGTCTTGCGGTGGTGTTTGCATGGGCCTTGCCTTTATCGTTTGATCAGTTCAGCGCTGATGCTGATGTTGTAAAATGTGGCCCCCACGGCCCCGCTGATTTGGCCCCACAGCCCGCATACAACGGCGGCGCCGGCCACCACGTCGAAGACGCCGCGCACGGTGTGCCCTGCGCGCGTGGTGCTGATGCCGGCGGGGTCGCCAAGAGTCGTGGATGAGCTTTGCTCGAAGAATGCGTGCGCCTTGTAGGCTGCGCCCCAATCACCGCCGCTGACACCGGCCGCCTCGAAGGTGACGGTAACCACCAGCCGCGCAGCCACGCCGGGCGTGAAGCTAAGGCTGTGCACGATGCCGCTGCCGGCTCCAGCTCCCGTCCGTCCGAATCAAGGCCGTGAAACTGCCACCAGGCTTGGGACAGTTCGTGTCGCAACTGGGCGATTCTTCCCGCCGTCAATCCAAACCTTTGGGCGACATCGCAGGTCCGTTCACAGAC
>ENA-ORBV01002778-ORBV01002778.1-microbial-mat-metagenome-genome-assembly--contig:-NODE-2778-length-36392-cov-36.958530_pt1 | contig 36392 bp, 50 predicted proteins | sample MGYA00237777_ERZ505514 | MGnify/ENA primary metagenome ERZ505514 (study PRJEB26160, sample SAMN06269048) | microbial mat metagenome | isolation source: Oligotrophic lake microbial mat | place... | reverse complement strand
TCAAGCAGAAGACGGCATACGAGATTCGCCTTAGTCTCGTGGGCTCGGAGATGTGTATAAGAGACAGCCTGGGGGCTGCTTGGCCTGCCATTCTGCTTCTTCCACCTCCTCCTTGGCAACCTGAGCTTGATCGTTCCGATCCTGTCGTAGTGCTGAATCTTCGTACGCTTGCTGTGTTGGCCCTGCATTGTCCATCGATCGTGTCTCTACTGTCACCTGTGCAGCACCTGTGGGTGGGGTCATATCCTCCACACTCATAACCAACTCCTGGAGAAACTTAACCGCAGCTTGCTTGTCCTCGAACATCCAGGTATCCATTGTCTTTGGGCTTTGCAGCGTCCACTGGGGTGTCCCACTAACCTGTGTAGCTGTCATCCCACGGGTAGCCGCTAAGTCCCTGATACCTGAAACATCCATGTCACCGACATCTGCTGCGAGCTTTGACCTCATGCCTTCGATGCCTTGCAACGACGCGGCGAAAGTATCATCAGGCCCCGTGCTCGCAAGAGCAAACTCTCGCGCCTTTGCTGCAACATGCTGTTCAATTAATTCGTTAGCGAAGCCGTACACCTGCGACGGTGCGCCTATCTCAACCATGCGATTGACTAGGTTTTCATGCAACTGTTTCATCGTCAACTCGCCGAACAAAGCCTCGCCCTCCGACATTGTCTTGCCGACTTGAACAGTCTCAGATGCACTACTCCACATCTGAGTAATTGCCTCATCGGACACCAGAGCGCTCATTGTCGAATGTTTAACGTTTGCTTCTGCTGCATCCAAGACCAAGTTCTCCACTAGCACATAACCCCCACCCTTCCGTACGCGCTTGCCATAGGACCGACCAGTCACTGGATCAATTTGCTCCTTAGCACTCCACTGGTTCTTTCCTTCGAACTTTGTCGGGTGAACCCAGGCGTACACTTTCTTCGGGTCCAGTTTCCGGTCTCGAATCATACCATCAGCAGACCCAGTATGCAGCGAGAAGATAACCACTGCGTCGCCATTGGTTGACTTGACCGCGCGCATACCCTTAAACATCCCGAAGCGCTGATAGTCGCTTATCATCCCCGGCGTGATCGGTTCAGTCGTGGACACAATGAGATCTAAGCGGGTTGGTGCCATAGGATCAGGAGCAACAAGTGCAACGTAGTCTGCGTGTACATCACCTGAACCTACTTGCCTCTTGGCCAACGACTCCATTAGCATGGCAGGATTATCAACAAACTTGTAGGCAAAGGTGCCCATCGGGTTGTTTGAGATCGCCGCACTAATGACATCTGCATCACTCGACTTCACCTTTGATGCTATGTCAGGCAGGATATCGCTTTCCATTACCATAGCTTGCTTAGACAGCTGTGCAGCTTGATGCGCCGCAGTCTGCGCGTTCATCGGGACTGGCATGAACACGTCATACAAGTCTCGAGGATCAAGGAAGGCCCAGGCATTATGGGGCGTTGTGATTGTACCTGCAACGTTTGATCGAATCCCTCCAATGTTGTGCACTGCGTTGTAGCCTGTTGAGCGCAGCAAATCACTGACTACAAGTGGGTTCGTAGCCATCTGTGCACCAGTCACCTCATGTGTTGTCTGCCCAAGAAGCGACACGAAGTCTGAGCTTCGCATCGCGTATGCGCTGTCAAACGCGCCATCAGCTTGTAGCTTCTCAGCGCTCTTCTTGTACCCAGAGAACGCTGGGTTTGTCATGATCGTTCCAACAAGATCCCGCGACGCCGCCTCTGATATATTACCATCCCAATAAAAGGGTTTGCGGATCACACCAAACAGCATCTTGGTCATCGGCGCGCCCACCTCAAGGGACGATAACTCATCCCGAGCTTGTACAATGCCTTGTTGTAAGCGTTCGATTTGCGCAGCCAGCATAGGCAGCTGGTCGCCCGTAGCAACAGTGTCATATAGTTCTTGCACATGCGTGATCAACTGTGTCTGACGGTCAATGTTTGTACTGAGAAGATCGGCACGCTCTTGAGCTTCCACTGTGCGCGTGTTCCCATAGCCCTGGTCAATGCGGCCTGCGGGGTCAACTGACAACTCATCGCGTACATACATGCCTTGAACCGTCAATCCTTTGTCCGTGCCTATACGAGCCTCGGGCATCCCAAAGTCCACGTTAGTCTCGTGAGCAAAGACAATAAGCGACCCATCCTCGTGTGTTGCTTGTGTTCCGCTTTGCCGTACAAACCGTGCAGCTTCCGTGTCTTGGAGACCTTCAAATCGACTTGTCGCAGGACTAGGCAACGGGATCTGCTCTGGCCATGCAAGTTTACCTTCCTTGAATGGCCCAACCATCGCGGCAGCGGTGCGCGGAGCCGGGGCATTACGGACTGCAGGCACTGCAGGCACTGCAGGCACTGCCTCCACTGGCGCAGGCAAAGGCGCAGCTTCTAGTTCCTGCCTTGTTCCTCGAACAGCAGGGATAGCGTTTGTTCCGGCTTCTTCCACGGTGGAAGATGTGAATGGTCCGTCCACCACCTGAGCCAGTTCCATTGCCGGCTCGTCTATCGGAGCAGTGGGTGTCTTCCGCCAGGCGAATGGGTTGTCCGTGGTGTTGTGAGGTGATTGAACAGGTGTACCCAGGTCATCAAATGGATTCCGTGAGACACTGGGAAGCCTTGCCCCCCTGTTAGGTGCGCTATATGGCCCACTGTCTGGCCCCCTGTCTGGTCCACTGTCTGGCCCCCGCACACTGCGCGTAGCTCCATTACGCTCCAACCTACCCAAGGCCCCAAACGCCCAATCTAACCCAGCGCCGATGACTACCGAACCTACACGTGTGTCCATAATCCCCATCGCTGCTTTCATTGAGCGTTCTTGATCCATAGACGCTACGGCTTCCCCAAGGTCCGCCCACTGCTCCTGGTTTGGAAGCATTGCCTTGTCAGCGTGTTGCAGATCCCACACAATGCCCGTAAGGGCACCGTTCACAACATTGCCACGGGCTCCTCCATTGAACAGCCAAGCGCCCGCACGGACCGCGGCAACAGGCTTAACGCCATAGACCGCAGCTCGTCCGGCTACTGCACCAAATGCTCCAGTCGCAGCGCCAATACCCCGCGCCAGCATCCCCACAGGCACAAAGGGACCAACAAAGTTCCCGATGGCGTTCCCCGCGTCGATGGATGCTGCAACGTCCTCGCTAACAGTAAGTCTCACCTTTGCCTTAGCCTCACCAATCCATGCCCTGTTCCGCTCAGTGTTGAACACAAAGCGCATTGCCTCAGCAGCGATGCCGCTGATGCCACCAACAATGCCATCGTTCTTATGATCGATCTTTGCCAGGACATTGGTTACGTTCTCTCCAATGCTTTGCACGGCTTCCAGGGTTCCCGTGGACACACTGGTTGCCATGATCTGCATACGCTGCGCAGCACCAGCAGCTGTACGCTGCTCCAACAGGGGCTCGCGGTCCGCCTGGTATCTGGCTCGGTCAACAGCAACGATCTTCTCCAACGCTGGTCTAGGGATCAATGAGGCGTTCTCAATATTCAGAGCTTTTGCTTCCTGCAGCAGGTCAACATCTGATAGCTCATTCGGCTGAACCTGACGGAACTTACCTGGGCCTCCAGATAACCGTCCTGCAACGCCGCGACTGTCATCAAGATGTGGCTCTGAGGCCTTGCGTTCCAGCTGCAACCGATCCCACAACGTCTGTTGGGGAACATTACTCTGGGTTGGCGTTATCGGCTCAATGGCGGCCTTTGCAGCCAGATGTCTCTGCATCCGCATGTTGAACCATTCAGTGAACTCGTCTGTCTGCCCTGCTGCGGACTGGCCCAAGTCTTGAGGAGCTCCAGCCCGCGGATAGAAGTTACCGCTCCCAGGAGGATAGACGCTCCCCGTGGGGTAAAGTTCTGCTGGTGTCGTGCGCGGCGCAGTCATTTCGGTGTAGAGGTTGAAGATATGCCCAGCAAACGCTGCATGAATCCAGAGGGCCCAACCTTTGTCAGGTCTAGTTTCATCAAGTCAGCGAACCTTTGGGCACCCTCAGCGTCTCCAACAAGGGTCTTGGCGTCACGAAGCGATTGCAAGTTCATGTGAATCATGCTTGCAATAAGCTCTTTTGTCATGCCGCTCTGCTGCTTAGAGTTCAATGTCTTGACAAAGCTATCAATGTTCTCGATAGCTTTCATCGGTGTTATCATAGTGCCCGCAGGTGCGCCTGCGCCCTGCTCAGCTAACATTGTCATCTTCTTCTTGAAATCTAGCTCACCTGCCTGTAGCGCGAGCATCGCTTCTCTATACTGTTGATCATTGCCAATAGACTCCCATCCTTGCTGGAGTCTAGTCTGCGCCATCTTGAACTCTTCTTGTTGCTGTGGACTCAAGAGCAAGTTCAGCCGCTGAAGCGTGGCTGACTGCACCTGCACATCGCTAATCATGCGTCGATCAGCGGCAGCCGTGCTAGCCCGCGCCTGGCCCGCGCCTTGTCCTGAGAACCTAGCAGACACACCTTCGTACGCGACGTCACGCGCGTTCGCGTCCGGCATCTCAGCAATGGCGGCTTCAATCTTCTTCCGTGCAGGCTGGTACATCTTCGCATCAGCAGCGGCCTCCTTTGAAGCAGTCAGAGCAGAATTGTCTGGCTGCTGCATCATTGCCTTTTCCAGTCTCGCGAGTACCTCTGGGGGCACTGCGCCCGCCAGCTCAGCGTAATTCTGTGCCAGCGCCACACGGCTTTCCTCGGCGATAGACCCCGCCTGCTGGACCATGCCCGTGAAAGAGTTAGCCATCAACATCCTAGTCTGCATATTCCTCTGCTCAATCTCCGATTGAGTCCGCTGCCTCTCCAGCTCAATTTGCTGCTTCTGGTTTTGTATCTGTGCAATCTGCGGCATCATCTGCATCATGCGTTGTATCGGGTTGCTCATGTCTTATCCTCGGCTGATTGTTCAGGGAGCAAACTCAATAGTGCTGTTGTTGTTCCAGGGAGTACCACCGCCATTCATGCTCGACGAATCAAAGCCCATGCCAGACCCTGCCATGTTGCGGATGCCCAAGCCTGTGTTTTGATTCACGCCTGATCCTGGGTTCCACGGCATATTGTAGCTTTGCTGGTTATTGTTGTTGAAGCCCTGGCCTTGGTTCTGGTTCTGTCCCTGGGGCCGCTGATTCATCATCTGCCACATCAACATTGCGTTGCCTGCGTCGCCCAGCGCGTTCCATCCACTACCAGCCGCTGAGTTGGCCTGCTGCTGCGGCATGCCTGCACGGATACCCAGCGCCTGCAGAGCACGATTGTCTGCCATGTTATTCTGGCCTAGGCCCATCTGCAACATCTGCATCAACTGCTGCTGATGGAACTGGCCTGCCTGGTTGTTTGCTTGAAATGCATTCAGGCCCATGTTGTTATTGAACTGCCCAACGTTCAACCGATTTGACTCGTTGAATTGATTGGTGTTGTTTGTTGCGTTTGCGTTCTGTCCCATGAGCTGCGCCAAGAGCTGGTTCTGCGAAATGCCCATCTGCGTGTTGTTCTGGTTGAATCCGTTACGGGCAATCATAGCCTGATTGTTTGTCTGCTGGTTACCCATAGCCAGCCGAGCGCTTGTGTCCATACCCGAACCCAACAGCTGAGCAATGTTTCCATTGCGACTGTTTAGTCCAGACATCATCGTTGCCATGTTATTGCCTTGCGACTGCGCCAGCGCGGTGGCCGCCTGGAGTCGCTGGTTGGCGTTCTGCATGGAGGCTTGCGTCTGATTATTCGCGTTGGCAATGTTCACGCCTGCGTTTGCCCCTGCCACCTGTGCGTCTTGTCCTCGTGCACTTACTTGTGCATTGAGATTCAGCCCTCCCTGCTGCACCATGTTCCCCTGGTTTGCCATCAAGACGTTGTTAATAATGGAGTCCTGTGCGTTCAAGTTCTGTGCAGCACCCAGTCGCCTACCCTGCGCAGACTCGTACGAAGACTGTGCCGCTTGCTGTTGCTGGAGATTAGCAGCTGTCTGCATCTCACTCCGCTGCCGCCCTTCTTGCGCACTGAGAGCTGTGCCAAACCTCTGTCCCATGCTACCCGCAGAGCCTTGCGTCATCAGAGCTTGGCGGTTAATGCTCTCGGCTGCCGAGTCCTTCAGGGCTTGGTTGAGCTGCGTGCCCTCAAAGTTAGCACCGTTGCCTACCAGGCTTTCCATGCTGTTGCGAGAAGTCTGGGACACTTGCCCTGTGATTGGATCAACTCCAACAGCCCAACGATTCATGTCCAGGCCACCAAGCCCTACGTTGCCCGCCATTGCCGCTTGAGTCTGTCCTCCACCACCTCCACGGATCAACTGCATCAGAGCATCTTGGCTACTGTTCGCCATGCCGCCCAGAGACCCTGGGTCACTCAGACGGTTGAAGTCCATGTACCGATCGCCCATCGTCACATCATTCATCTGCGCATTGCCCATCCACTCGGGCATCTGCACACCACCACCTTGCGCGGTATCGAATCGCTGAGTGTTGATAAGCGATGGGTCAATGTTCTGGTTATTCAGCCGTTCTGGCGTGAATTGATTCGGGCGCTGCGCCTGCATCCCACCAAACATGTTCTGTAGCTGAACTTCCCATGGAGATTGCTGTCCCCCCATCCACTGCCCTTGCGGACCGCGAACGTTGGTGTATGGGTTAGTCATCTGGTCGATCTGCTGCTGGCGGAGTCGGTTCGCGTTGATCGCCTCCTGCTGTGCGTTGTTCTGTGATCGAGCTCCCAGGAAGGAGCCGATACCAGAGAGCCCAAAGCCTAAAGCTGTCTGCAGCCAACCACCTCCACCTCCACCCCCGCCGCCAAAGTTACCGCTAGGCCCGTTATACCCACGTCGCTGTGATCCCTGTGTAAATCCAGGCGGACCATAGTTTGGTGTATCCATAACCACCCCCCTGTTAGAGAATATACCACGAGCCATTCACGGCTGTGAGAGTAAATGAATCCCATAGAGCAGACCGCACAACGGAGACGGCGCCGTCAATCGTGTCTGTCCCAGCCCGTTGGACAGTTAGCGCAAACGGTGCAGTCCTCGCAATGATCTTGAACATAATGCGAGCATCTGTGCTGAGCACAGCCAGAGGCAGTGTCACCGTAACGGAACTCGTAGACAGATTAACCAGCCTGACCAACTGCACTGACCCACCAGCCAACAGGACTTCATTGGCTACAAGAGTCTTACTAGCAAGCCCTGTGATTTCTTCTAGCTGTCCTATCATGCGATTCAACTGGTCGAGTAAGTTACGCAGGAAGCTCTCGCTTAGCTCTGCGCGGAAGTTAAACCTGGGTACAGATGTCACAAGACACCGATCCGTTTCGAGCGCACCACGCCGCGCAATGCAAAGTGACTAACCTCTAGGCCAGGCTCAGTCCACTTGAGTAGAGCCCCTGCTCCTTTGCCCGTGTAATACATCCCCAACTCAAGTGCATCTTGGCCAGAACTATGTGGCAAGACTTTTGTTGTGTGCAGTGCGAACACACCCTGATTGTCTGGTAGGTGTATTTCAAAGCTAGGGTCGGACCCGATCTTCCTCAGAAACAAACGATCCGTTGTAAACAGTGAGGACACTGGGCCTGAGTCTTTCTGCAGCAACTCGTATTCAGCAACGATCGTTATGCCATTCATGTACTGATTAGACGTCTCACTCTGCGAATGTAGCTTTGTAGCATCTAGCAGGATCAAGGATTCACTGCCTGCCCCTGGAGCAATGTCATCCCACGTGCCTAAGATTGCTATCCATGTGTCCGAGGCTTCGTCCCAACTCAGCCCACTGAACTGTTCAGAGAACGTCACTGCCTTGTTAGCAACGAATGAGTAGCGCAACCATCTGGCAGTCTGTACGTCAAACGAGAACGTCTCAGTGGGAGTAAACAGCCAGTACCTACCTCTGGACGCTTGATACGCAGAACTGTATGCTGCGATTGATTCGCTCATCAGAGGCAGTAGAACTTCGTCAATCTGAAGACTGACAGGCGACACCTGATTCCCATCAAACACCTTCACACCATCGGAGGACAGGAAGATTACCCCCGCTGGTGTAACCTGTGCAGTTGACTCTGTTACGCATCCCACGCCTTGTGCCCGCATCTGGAACTCAGCAGGCCGGTAAGGGTCGCCGGTGCGAGTTGCCACCCATACAGTGCGCTGGCATAAGATAACCATCAAATCAAACGAGATCGGACGCATGGCAACGACTCGATCATCTACCACGTTGTTGCTGATCAACAGCTCTGCTCCACTGCCGAGCCCAAGCCAGTCTGTGGACAGACCACTTGCTCCAGACCAGTAGACTCCCATGGCTTGGTAGACAGCGCCCGTGGTTGGTCCTCCAACCCAGACTCGTCCAGCAAAATTGGCAAGCGTCACGCCCGCTGGGCTATCAACAATCAAGCTGGTGCTGGCGACCCCATATGCTTTCTTGTAGATCCCGTTGACTCCGTTGGTGATCAGGAGATCTTCACCATTTGCGATGCCAACCCAAGAAGGCGCGACGGGCAAGCTCTGGTTGGTCCATGTCGTGGCTCCCGTGCCTTTCACACCCATAAATGCCCCGTCGATCAGGATCAATTCGGCTGTGAAGTCAAGTGAGGGATGCACCAACATAGCCTTACCAGACCTGCCCCCCGTGAATGTCTCAAGCAGAAAATGGCCAGCAGAACGCTTCAGCCCGCCTATGTCTGAGATCTCAACGTTCACGGCATCCTGAGTGAATTGAGGATCTGTGTCCTGTTTCGCGTCAGTGTAGTTGAGCCCCCCGTTGAATGAAGGAAATGGGATGAGCACGGGCGCCATCTCTGCCCCCTGCTCTCGAGTTAACGACACGCCGCTGAGACTTTGGCCTCGCAAGGACCAAACTGCTTGAACCACGTCACTCTGCGATCTGTTAGTCGTCACCTTACGATCCTGGCAGCGCTTCGATCTTGTAATCAACACCATCAAGGTTAATGCGGATATACTTTGGAGTACCAGAGCCCGGAGTAGCGCTGACGTATCTCGTGCCTAACTGTACGAATGGCCCTGATCCTGTGCCTCCTGTGCTCATATTCAACGGGTTGTTTGCTACGATTGCTATGCTCGTTGCTTCGAGGGAAGAGAACGTCCTGGAGCCCAACGCAACATTGAGCCGGTTGTTATCCAGAGTCCCAGACGCCAGATTGGTAGCGTTTAAGGCTGTGAGATTAAGCCCACTCGCCACAGGTAGCGTGGCTGGGAACGAGGCGTTGGGCAAGGTGCCTGTCGCTGCTACTAGACTTATTGGACCACTGATGGCCCCGACCACCGCCAGGGTCCCACCAACAGTCACGTCCCCAACAATGCTAACGTCATCTCCGACGACCAGATCATCTGTCGCGTATAAGTCTGCAGCCTGTACTTGCCCAGTCGTCGTGAGGTTCACGATGTTGGTAGGCATAGAGCTTGCTTTCAACACCATCGGGTCGGTATCGGGAGCAACGAAGGCAGATGCAAGGCGCTCCTTGATCGCCGCCGATAGATTCCGAATCCGAGACGCACCCAGAGACACGCTCTCAGCTCCTGCTGGATCAGTGCTGTTGATTGTTGCTTGGCTAAACGCCATAGTTGATTCTCCTCACGCTAGTCAGTAGCTCTGATTGCGAACGCACAGGAATAATGCGCCCTATCTTTCCCTCGTCTTGCTCAGCAACTTCATTCCGCCGTGAGCGCATGAATGCAACGTACTCGTTCGTCGACTGGCCAGCGAGTGAGAACTCCAACAAAGCACTAAATGCTTTCGCCCTTGCAAGCAACAGGAGTCCCTCGATGTACTCCTCAGTCAACACGGGGAAGTCTACATCTGCTACTAGCCGACTAGGACGTAGCTTGACATCCAAGGCGACAGGATACGCCTCGTCTGGCGATGGATACACAACCAAAAGGTTAGGATGAAATGGAGACCAAACTTCTGGAGGACCACGGAAAGCCTCGATAGGCAGTCGTCGATACTCATCCTCCTCAATCTTGTCAACCTTGCAACCGATCAGCTGGTCCAGCGGATCTTGGTACGACATAAGAACAGCCATTCGCACGTTAGCTGGAAGGCTGTATAGAACCACGCCCGCGGTAAGCGTGTGAGTTAGTGTCGTGCGCAGGACTGCGAGATCAAACGCGTTGGTCATGTCAACATATGCTTCGTTCACCCAGTGGCCAAGTCGCGCTGCATCAAGATCTGCGCGTCCTCCTAGCCTATAACTCAGTTCAGTTCTGAGTTGCAAAAACGAAAGCCAGCCCGTAGCTATTGGCCCGGACTGGCTGGATGAAGCAATAGCAATGGCGCTGCTAGGATTAAACCCCTGAAACGGCATCCTCCTTCTCTCCTATGAGCTGAGCGATGAAGCTATCCAACACGCCCATCGCAAACAGCTGAAATGTTTGTGTGTCCTTTGGGAGCATGTCCCCGTGATGCATCAGTATTGCGCCTTCTGGCCTTACTGACCTAGGCCCTACTCCACCAAGGCAGGCGTAAAGTTCCCCCTGTGTGTGATTCTTGCATTCAAAGCGCCATGAGAGCTCTGGTTGCTTCAGCACAATAAGAGGGCCTGCACCTGGTCCTATCTTTACGCTTGCCTTGGTGGCCATAATATACCTTGTTACACGGTGGAAGATGGTGTCAGGTTACGCGCTGACGCCGTTGCAAAGAGTCCAGATCTCAAAATCAATGTCACCATCCAGCGTTGCCGCTGGTGTATAGGTACCACGCGAGTCGGCGGTAGCAGCTGTAGACGCCGCCACAAGCACGCCCGTTGTAACCACCGTCCCACCAGCCACTTCTTTCACTGGACTGGCACAGCTGCACGCAAAGTTGAGACCTAGCGTCTTGCCAGTCCCAAGGATTATCGTGTTCGCTGAGGCATCCGCATCAGTCACGTAAGTGATGCTCGTTACGCGAGCAAAGGCTTTCACCCCTGTATAGACCTTGGAGGTACCAGTCGCGGTAACACTCCAAGCCTCGGTAATTGCAGTACCATACTCATCCAACCCTGCAATCACACCGCTAGCGGCGACCACGGACGACCCGTGCGTAACAGTCACCACCGCGTTTCGTGGGAAAATAAACCCAGCCGCCTGTGCCCCGTCTGGAAGAAACGTTACCGTTCCCGCAGCCGCGGGCAATGCTGTTCCGGTCTTTGCCGTTACAACCGCATTGGTGACGATTGCCAGCGGGTTAATCCAGGACTGGTGTGCGATCTGCACTGGTGCAAACCGAACCTCAGCACGTCCTGTATTTACCACGGTCCCAATGGTAAATGGGCTGGCTGCAACTGTGCCACTGCCCACTCGACCCAATACCTTGCTGGGCATGTTACGCCCCCTGTGAAGCGAACGTATGACGCCAGTCGCTCACGCCAACACTGTGACGCTGCTTGATCCGATGGATGACAGCATCCGTGCCTTCCTCATCCCAAGTTTTCGTGTCGGGCTGCTTGCGCCAGTACCAGCGAATCTCAACATCCTGGCTGTCCCCAAGCAGGAACCATGCATCCGTATCTGTAAGATACGGCGAGACGATCAACTCCAGGCCAGACGCAACAATGGGGTTGATGTCGTTCAACTGCGTACCCGGCATGTTCGTAGTCTCAAGAATACGACGGGCTGTCATCTCATTCTGTGGATGCACGATGAGCTTCCGAGCCATCGCTTCCACCGGCATGCCGCGCTCGTCCACCATCTGTCCAAAGTTCTGGATAGCTTCCTCCAGCGCGGACACCGACAAATCCGTTGGGATTGCAGGCATGTTGGAGGACACACCAATGCTGGTGTCTACGCCGTTAATGGGGTGATCCGCAGCAAACAACGCCTTACCATCCCGAGTCGTGTAGCGCGTGGTGGCAAAGCCGAGGTTCAATGGATCATGACCCCAGAGTTCCGTTGTCCACCGGCTCGAGCGGCCCAGCATCCCAGCCATCTGCATGATGAACCCATACTGGTCGTCATCACGTGCTTCCTCAGAGAAAGCGATAGCCAGGCCAAAGCTCTTGTGAATGTACCGCTTCAGGCCAAGCCGGTTTGGCTGGTCGAAGATGGCCAACTCAAGCTCTGGCTTTTCCGTCAGCGGGCCAAGCCCTGAATGTGCGAAATCTTCCTCATACGCTTTCTTTGAATCAAGGACTCGCAGGAACCTTGAGAAGATTTCAGGACGTTCTCGCAGGCGATCAAAGGACTTCATGATCAAACCAGGAGCTAAGAGCTCCGAATAAGTACCGCGTACCACTGGCATTGTTTGTCTCCTTAGGCTTGCTGAATGTTTGCAGCCAGGAACCGCACGCCTACGCGAGGGTCTGACAGTGGGGCTGAGTCGAGCACCTCTATGAGTCGAACCCGGGCAGTACCACCGGTCTTACCAAAGTCAACGCGCCATACACCGTCAGTGCCCTTGGTCACACCGTAGTTCGTTCCTACAGTGCCCAGGGTCCCCACATACAATGCGATGTAGTCGATGAACGAGTCGAGCACCACACCCTGCATAAAGCCAGGTGGGAACTCTTTCGAGCCCAGAGGGAATTCGGGGCCAGATCCTGGGCCAGCTGGGCTCAGGGTAATGGCCGCAATCGCCGACGGATCTGCACCACACTCATCGTACAAGCCAGCGCCATTCACAAGCAGGAGAGCCCCAATGGTCATTGGGTTCGCGTTTGCAAGAGCACGCTGACGGATGCGAGGAAGTACCTTCCTCACCTCACCAAGTCGAAAGCTCATCTTTCTTTACCCTAGTCTGTGTCCGAGTCATCTCGGAACGTTTTGATCCCAAGTCGCTTTCCTTTCTCCAGGGATTCCTCGCCTGCCCTCTGCGTGCGGCTCAACGTCAGATCTTGTTCCTTCTGCTTACGGCGCTTGTACACAGCTTTGTCTGTGGACATTAAGACTAGATCACCTGCCAGAAGAGAGTTGTCCGGACCGATATCCACGTCAACCAGAGGGGTTACGTCACCCCTGCGAACCATCGAGTAGCCTTTGATCTTCGCCCTAGCAACCTTGACCGCACTCCGATTGACCCACCGATACTCCTTGTTCGGGTCAGTGGTGCCTGGATCAAGACCAAGCACAGAGGCCATATCATCATACTCCCTCTGGTGAGTCCCCACAGCGGGGGGAATTGGAACTGGGCCAGTGGGACTAACCACGCTTGCCTCCTTTCCATGTCAAGTAGCTATCAGTACTCATGCCCATCTTCTGCGCCACCACCATTTCAGCTGGAGAGAGGCTTCCAACCATTGCTGCCGTACCTCCCCGAGCCGGCTCTGTGAACATCGAGGCAGCGGCGGGTCGAAATGCTGTAGCTGGGTTCGAAGCTCCGTTGACTACAGGTGCCGTAGGCGGAGGCTGGTTCATTGCCTGTTGCACCGCTGCTTGCTCACCATAGGCGAGGTAGTATGCATTAGCCCATGCGTTTGGATCAGCCAACAATCCCGGATCAAGGTTCTGCAACTTCTCTAGCACCTTCCCTTCCAGCCCTGCATAGCTCTCTCCAAATCTAGCTGCCACCGCGTTGCGTGCTGACTGTGCTGCCGTGTGCATACTCTGCTGCGTTACCGGAGCAAGTGCAGCATTGAGCCTCGCGTCGACGATGCTCGCAATGCGGCTCTCTGGGTCTAGCCAGAAAGAGCTTGGGTCAGGTGCTGCCGCTGTAGTAGGCCTTGGCTGGGCCGCTGGGATGTCGCGTTGCGGCGCCGGTGGGGATTGAAACCTCGCCAGATGATCCTGCCGCATAGCCCGGTAAATTGCCATGGCTTCGTCAACGGTCTTGCCTTGAAGCTCGATTGGGATGCTTGATCCACCAAGAACGCCTCCTGCAATTGACGGCGGCGCAGGTGCGGGTGCGGGTGCGGGTGGTACAGCCATAGAAGCTGGAGGAGCAGCGACAGGTGTGGGCGCTGATGGCGCTGGCGCTGACACTGGCGGAACGTCTGAGAGATCATACGAGAACCCTAGTCCCGGAACTGGCTGCACGGGGGATGACATGAGTTACCTAGTCCTGTCTGATGTGAACTTGAAATTGTTGAGTAGTAACTCAACCTCGCGAAGTGCGCCCTGAGACACTAGCATCTCACTGTGGACCGAATTGTCCCTGAGAGCCTGCTGATGCGTCCGGTGCCTGTCCAGCAAAACCCTGTGGACCAGCACCCATCCCTCCGAATCCTGCATCTCCCTGAACGCCGCCTGCTGCGGGTCCGTTAGATTGTTGTCCAGAAGCCCCACCGTTTGCTCCAGCGAAATCCGTAATTAAGTCGCCCGCATCTTGCACGTCGTAAGATTCGAGCACTCGCTTCATCATGATCGAGCCCGCCCGCAACTGAGTCAGGATTAACTGTTTCACAGGCTCAGGGATCTGCGGGTTGACCAACTGCATCATCAGGTTCAGCTGTTGTTGACCATGCTGCGAGAGCATTTGCATAAGGAGAGTGTTTGTCCGCACCTCGACTTCTTTATTAAGGGCAGCACTCGTCGCAGCTACGTCAACGATAATTCCAGCTCTGATAATGTTCAAGGGGAAATTAAGTACCTTCTGCATGATTGCCCCATCTGTGCCACCCAAGGCTACATAGGCTTTCCCTCGTTGGTTAAACTGTTGATAGAGTTCTAACACCTTGGTCCCTACGCTGCTCAGCGCGTGACGAATCTCTCGATTGGTCTGATCGAACCGTTTCTTCCCTTCCTTGACCTGGTTCAGCGCCGTGGTAGCGGAGGCATAGGATACGTCGGGGCCATCCCCACCCATCACGAAGTCATTCACACCTACCCGCTCACGCATGATCTGCATGACCATCTGCTCGTCATTTGCAGTGGAGACAAACGGACCAGCAGCCAATGGGATCGCCCCAATCTGGTTCGGGGAGTCAACCATCAACTTCACACCAGGAAAGATTGGTGTGTCTTGCTTCACGCTACCACCTTTCAATGCCCAGAATACAGGCATGTTACGCACGGTGATTGCGTCGATGCGCTGGTTATGCATCGTGGTAACTTCGGCCTGGCCGTAGTATAGCATTTCGCCAACGCCCACACCATAGAGCATCTTAGGCACACGGACAAAGCGACAGATGTCGAACGGCGGCAGTTGGTTAAAGAACGGGTTGAAGTCCACACGCAACACGACGCCTGACGGCACGTGGATTGTGACAACCAACGCCTCATCTACCCCGTCTCCATCGATGTCATACTTCACCCAGAACTCGTAGTTCTCCAGGTGCACTCCCTGAAATGGCTCGTAGCCTACAGTCTCCTGTTGAAATTGCTTGATCATGTGGCCTCGGCTCGTTGCCCAGCCCTCGCTGACCCGCGCATTCTCCGCGTACACACCGTCCCGAACTCTCTGCTTGTACACTTGCCAGGTGATCGGGACGTGATGCGCACACCATTCCGCAGTCTCTATGCTGACTGCGCTAGGGTCAATGTAGAAGTCCCAGATATTAACGTGTTCTACCTTAGGACTGTCATACATAATGATCGTCGTATTCCTCTCGAACGTTCCACCGTGTGTGTCGTCTTGCATCTGTTCCTCACGGAACTCATAGACTTTCTGCACCTCACGGTGGTATCTCGTCTTGAGAACCGACGTCCCGAGCAAGCACAACTGCTTCACCCAGTCTGAGATCTCATTGTAGATATTCAGCTCATTAGTCTGAGCCCACTCCATGAACTCCTCTGCTTTCGCAGCGAACTCGATCCAGTCACTGCGCCAAGCCTTGACTGACCATAGGTTGCTCTGTCCGAACAGCATAGCCATGATCCATGAATACACCTTGTCGGTGTCTGTTGGGATCAGTGGGACCACGAGGTTTGAGCAGTTCTCATAAGGAAAGTCTTTCTTAGCAAACTCAGGCTCCTGACGATATGCTCTCTCGTATTGGAGCCACTTCTGTTCCAGGGGTGCTCGAGCACTCTGGGCGTTGCGCAGTTGCACCACAAGCATGCGGGACAGCTTATCTAGGCGCTCCTGACTGTACTGTCCTTCAGGTATCATGGCTAATATCCTGTGATGCGGCTGCGCCGCTTGAGAACGTTACGCACGGACTTCCGATACTCATACTCTTCTTGCTGTGAGGCTGGTGTGCGAAGCAATGGTACTGCATAGGCTAACGCATCCAGCCGGTCTACGTTGCTCAGCACTGGAAACTTCTCAATCAGAGTGCGTAGCTCTACCTGATTCGTTGGCACTTTCAAGCGGAAGTCGTTTATGACAGGTTGAACATAGGCCCTGATCCGCTCCTCCTTATCCTGGTTCGCTGGCTTACTGGCAACGATAATGTCGGGGAATCCAGACGCTCTGAAACGTTCCTGAAGGTGGAATAAGGTTGTCTGTTGTCCAGCTTCTTCGACGGCGATGACTCTTGGCCGCCACTTCTGGTACGTCGCGATAACTTGATCCAAGAGCTCAGAAGGATTAGGACGACCGCCATAGCTGTCCAAAGAAAAGACAAACGCGTCAGGTGCAGGCCCTTGCCCCAGGACAGAGATCGCCGCCTCATCTTTAGCCGCCTTCTTTCCGCCGTTAGGGTCAACAGACATCACTCGATCCATCTGCCGCATCGGGTCCAACATCTTCATCTCACCCCGATCCTCCCAAAACACTATGCCACGGTGGTCCCGATGGAATGTCCCTAGCCGTGCAAAGTCAAAGTCCCTGTTCTCGCCAGCCTCAGGGTCGTTCAGGTACTGCGCGGAGAATTGAGAATAGTCCTTCCGCTTCATGCGCTCTAGAAACTCGTGAGACATCAGCTCAGGAAACGTCAAGGTCCCATCGGGATTATAGCAGGTCCGATGGAACATTCCCAGATCGTCGCCGTACGTATCAATAACATCACCATACAGGTCGTCAATCATCCATCGGGTTCCTACCCATTCGATGATGGTATCACGAGCGTTGACAACCAGCGCCTCTACGTTATTGTTCCATACGATCGTGTTCTTCATCGTGGTCCGAGACCTACGAGCCTCTAAGCCAATCAAGTCGTCCAGGGTAATTCGAGTGAAGTGCTTCGACGTAGCAGCTCCCCCAACGCCAATGGGGAAGAACGTAGGCTCCTTATAGCTACCCTTGCGGACCAGTGTCAGTCCTGTGGCACTCCAGGAGATCCCAGGGCCGGTAGTTCTCGTCGGAAGCCGCTCAGGCCACAGCGCCCTAATCAGCTCATTGGTCTCCAACAACCCTTTGATCTGGCCAACGAACGCGAGAGAGTTGTCATGCACCTCATTACCTATCATGATCCGATGCTCTGAGTTGCTTAGAGCATGTCTCATGTTATTGCCGACCGTGATAACCGAACTCTTAAGGTGGCCTCGTGAGATCAGCCACATAGACCGTAGCCGTTCCTCCCGATTGAGCGCATCACATAAAGGCTTATGCAACTGCTGGTTCATCTCTGCCATGCCCAGGATGCCCTTGCAGAACACATAGTTATCTCGCTCCGCCAGGGAGCGTAGGCGCTCTCGAGCACTGCTGCTCATCCCATTGATGTCCTCAGCCAGCTCAGACTGGTTCATCGACGTCCAGGGCCTCGGTTACCACGATCTCGAAATCTCCCTCACCGAGGTCAAATGCCTCGTTGATTGCGGCGTTCAGCAGCTCAGCTTTCTCTGAAGGGATCTCAATGCGCAGGGTTGTCTCTGCTTTCTGAACCGCGCCGTAACCTGCACGATCTAAGATAGCCATGGCAGACTTGAGCCGCAAGTCATCCTTTTCCCCTCGCATCACATCTAGCAAGGTCTCAATTGCTTCCGGCGACGCTGCCTTCAGAGAATCTACGACACCAAACTCTGCTCGGCCAAGCTCCATGAACAGTTCAGACAACAGTCTCTGTCCCGCAGCGCACCGGAAGATTGACGAGACTGTGAATCGAGAAAAGCCAGTAAGCGTGCCGATCTCTCGCATTGTATATCCCTGAACGCGCAACAGAAAGAGCGGTACGTGCTGGGGGGAAATCTTCACATAGTCAGCAAACTTATCGGGCAGGTAGACACTCTGCTCTACAGTCGCAGCTAAGGTTTCCCACAGCGACGCTCGTTTTGGTTCGTCTGCAGTGTTCGGGGCAGTCACAATGTTCGGGGCAGTCACAATGTTTCACGGTGGAAGATGGGGTGGGCAGTAGTACCGGATGTTTCACGGTGGAAGATGCTGATGCTAGCGTCTACGATACCGACCAAGCATGAAATACCACCAGCGCGAACGAACACGGGTTCCCGGCTCTCGAATAGGCAAAGCTTCCAGGACTTCTATCGTTGGTGTCACAACTGACGTAATCGACCCCGATTGCGCTGTGATGGTGACAACATGCTTTCCCAGGACAACCGCTGGACCAATGGAGAATCGAGCGAGGATGCTGACGACGTTGCCTGTATATGTAGCAGACTCCAGGTACGACACGACCACGCCAGCAGGTAGTCCCGACGCCACTAGTGTCACTGGGCCAGTGAGCTGTGTCCTGATCAACGTCACTTGCACATCTACCGAGTCATCCCGATGGACCCGGTATGGACTCTCCACAGCAGCGATGTCAATTTGAGGCGTGGTAACAGTCAGTACAAGCGGAATCAACTGGTTTGCCAGGCTCTGAAGCTCGACTGTTACCACAACAGGCCAAGCCAGCGTAGACGATGCACTAGCGTCCGCAGTCAAGCGGACAACCACGACTGGGATGCTCGGGAAACCAGAGAAATATTGCCCGTTGGGATAGCTTGCAGTGACACCAGGAGGTAATGCACCAGCAGTGATTGTCGTCAGGCCAAGGTAACCGTTAAAGGTCTCTCTAGTAAAGCTGAAGTCAACAAAACCGCCACGGGCTACAGAGGCCACTGCGTTGTCCACAGACACTATGGCGGAGAACTGCATGTCCAGAATGGACATACGTCCAAGGATCACTGCTGGAGCAACACTAGGGCCAGTGGCTGTGATGGTGAATGGACGGTCTGTTACGGGTAGAGCTCCCCAGTCTGGAGAGAACGCTATGTTCATCACCGACTCGACGCCAGAAAACACACCATCGAACGGAGTTACTGACTCACCCCAGGACACGCCACTTGGCAGTCCCGTGATGGCCAGCGTCACGTCGTTGTTATATCCTCCACCCCGTACCAGCGTTATCGTGGCTATAGTATTACCTCCGTACCCAGCCTGTCCGATCGAAAACACTGTGGGACTCGCCGAGATTTCTATCGAGGCCAGCGCGCCGATGGTGACCGCGCCTGTGCTGGTCACGGCCAGCGACACGCCTCCCGCGACGGGCTTCGTCACACCGACCGCACCCGACGACGCCAGCGCTAGCGCCGCGTTGCCCGCGACCGGCTTCGCGACGTCGACGGCACCCGCCGTGGCCACGGACAGTGCGACCGCGCCCGTGACCGGCTTCGCCACCCTCAGGTCCGCCGTGCTCGTGACCGCCACCGCCATGGCGCCCGCGACGGGCTTCGTCACGCCGACTACACCGGCACTCGTCACCGCGATCGCGGTGGCTGCATTCAGCCCGGACAACGTCAGCGCGCCGGCTGTGGTGAGCGCGACGCTTGCGCCACCCGCGAGCGGCTTGTCGACGGTGACCGCGCCTGCGCTGGTGATCGCCACCGCCGACGCACCGGCGACCGGCTTCTCTACGCTCACCGCACCCGCACTCGTCACCGCGATCGCCGACGCACCAGCGACGGGCTTCGTCACGTCGACGGCACCGGCACTCGTCACCGCAACGGCGAGGGTTCCCGCCAGCGGTTTCGAGACGCTGATCGCACCCGCACTCGTGACACCCGTGACCACATCACCCGCCACGGAATTGGACACCTCCAGGACCATGACACTCGGCAGCACAAGCGCGCGACTCGCGTACGGATGCCCGGGCGCGAGCGGGATCTCCCACTTCTGCGCGAGATACCCTTCAATGCGCTGTCGCAATCGCGTGTCGCCGCCGTCGTTGAACACGACGTATTCGGCAATGTCGAAGTCGGACGCCGAGGTGTTGCCCCCTCCGTAGCCGAAGCGGATCGGGGACAGTGTTATTGCTCCGATCGTGGCACCTGTCGCCGCGAGCGCACCACGGGAGAATGTTTGCAGCGCGGTTGACGCCCGTGCATCAAGATAGGAAAAGGACACGAGCTCGGGGCGCCCGAGGACGATCGGGGCGACGAACAGCGACGTTAAGCCCGAGCCCGAGTCGTTGCGGTATTGCACCCGCCATTCGTCTCCGATGGCTTTGAGTGACGCGATCGGGTTGTCGTTTCCTACTCCGACGTTGCGGTCAAAGATGTATGTTCCCGCCCCGTCGTTCGCAGCGCCGTTCGAATACGTGCGCGCGCGAAACACGCACGCGACAACCCACCCTTTGTCCGTGGTGATGTTGTAGGGTCCAGCCCCGCCCGCTGACTGAATCAGCCGCTCGGACGTGTCTGGGAACCGCACGACCGGACGACCGGCTATGCGCGTCACGCTGTGCGTCGGCGCAGAGCCCGACGTCACCGCAGTCGCCGCACGCCCCAACGCACTCCGGTCCGCCCACTGCGACGTCTGCGGAGCAAACCCCGAGGGATCGCTGATCGTGCGGATCGTGCTCGCGTCATACCACGCCTGCAGCCGACGCGCACGCTCAGCGTCCGGCGTCCAAAGCGCCACGCGATCCGGTGGCTCAATCGACACGGCGCGTTATTCCGCAGCGACCGTAGACGGCGCGAGGAGGCGCGTCACGTCGTCCGCGACAATGAGCCCCAGCGCCAACAACTCGTTCACGCCCGCGATGGTGTCCGCGTCCGCGAGATCGACCACGCTCTCCGCGTCGAGCGTTTCTTTCATGTCGGTGAGCACCCGACGTGGCATCGACAGCTCCGCCGACGTGCTCTCCCGGATCGAGAGAATGGCGAGACGCACCGGACGTCCGAGGCGGTTGCGAAACTCGCGCTTGCTGATCTTCGTGCGGCTGATCCGCCTCGGCGCGAACGACGGCTCCGTCACATAGGCATCCGTCGCCGTGTCCCACGCAAACTCCCGCGATGACGGCTCCGCGAGCAGTTCTGGGAACGTGAGCAGCGTTTCGTTTTCAACGGCGAACAACGGTTTCACGCCCACGCGCTGCGGCTTCCGCGTGAGCGTGTCCACGATGACGTAGAGCATGGTTAGATCACCTGCATGTTGAAGGTGTTCTGCTTGAGCGTGTTGCCCGTCGCGGCGGCCGCTTGTCCCGACTTGTTCACGAGCAAGAGCTGGTACGCGTACGGCGGCAGCATCATCCCCGGCAGGACCATGCGCTGCGCGGTGTTGACGTTGTTCAGCACGAAGCTGCCGAGGAACCCGTTGGCCGGGGGCCGCGCCGCCGTCGCGCCTTCATAGTTGGTCGCGTCCACCTGACGCACCGCGTACAGATCCCACGTGCGATCCGCCACCGGCGCGGTGCCGTGCGTGCAGACCAGCTCGAAATCGGCGTACGTGTCAAGGTTCGTGTTCGGCAACGCGGCACTCACCACGCCCGCGTCGTTCGCGAGCGAGTTGAGGCCCGTGTCGAGCACCGTAGTCAACGCACCCGCGATCCATTTACTGACGGCCATAGCGTGATCCTCTTAAGAGGCAGTGAGCGTGAACGCGGCAGCAGCGCCCGCCGGGGCCACGTCGCCGTTATTGAGCGTGCGGGTGGGTGTGAGGTCACCGTAGAACCACGGGGTCGTCGTCGCACACCACGCGAACGCGACCAACGTCTGCGGCCCGGAGCCCGCCGTCGTGCCGAAGGTCAACACGCCGTTGTTGCTCGTGACGCCACCCGAGCCGCTCGAAGCGACCGTGCTCCCCGCCGCTTGCGTGCCCGCGAAGTTGGCGAGCGACGCGACGACGCTCACGTCGGCATAGTTGGTGTAGTTGGCGACGGTGCCGCCACCCGTTTCGCCCGGGGCGGCCGTGTACAGGCGGATGTTCCACGAGGTCGGCTTAATGCTCGCCTGATTGCGGATATACGTGTCGATGAAGTCGTTTTCCGCGACGTTGGTCATTTGCGACATGGGTTATGCCTCCTTTGCGAGCAGCGAGAGAAACGACGGGTAGCCCGTGCCGTTTAAGAGTTCGCCGGCGCGTGTCGTGTCGTCGTCGGTGAACGTCGTCGGCCAGCCGTGGAAGTTCGGGTCATCAGTCTTGGTGGCGTCCGGCTCTTCGCCGTAGCGAAGGATCAACAGCGCCGTGATCCAGTCCGCCACGTAGTGCCAGACTTTCACGTATGCGCCGTGCTTGCGCGCCATTGCGAGCGCCCACTGCACGACATCGGGCGTGATGTTCATGGACGCGACGTGTGCCGCATACGCGGTTGATCGCTCCATCAGTACGCTGTTGAGATAGTGGTCGGCGGCCGGAGCGCCGTGGGCCGCGAGGAACGCCGCGTTACGAGCGGCGATGTGCGAGGCGAGCGGGAGGGTCATGAGGGGCATGAGAGTCAGGGAGCAGAGGGAAAGAAACCATCAGGGAAGACCAACCGAGCGCGCACGCGCATTGTGAAAATATCATCGCACTCCTGCGAAGGCGAGTCGCGCCACTTCACACGCCAGCACGTCGCCGCCCAGCAGCACCGCCACGCCGGTATAGCGATTAATGCCTATCCAGCACGTGGGATAGGTAAACCCGAGGCGGAAGGTGAGCGTGTCCCCGCGAAACGCACTGTACACAGAATCCGGCATAGGCGTCACCGCCGACCACCAGTCGCGGACTGCGGTGCTTTCGGCGCGGGATCTTGCCCCGCGCAACTGCAGGGTGAGCGCGTCGGCCCGCTCTGGTGCGGGGATCTTCTGTCCCCATGCGGAGCCGAGCGTGATGTGTCGATTCGCTGGGGGGAAGCTGTCGAGAAAGGCCCTCTCGTCGGGCACGTCCGGAGCGCTCTGGACGCGGCATCGGAAGGCCATGCGCGCCGTGGCACGATTCGATTGCTGAATCACCCCAGAGGTGTCAAGCGTGGCGACAGAGCCGAGAAACGTCATCGTATCGGGGCAGAGCGGCCGGAGGAAGCGCACGGTGTCACTGACGGTGCTGCGCGTGCGACGCTGAAGGACCGAGACACCGGACGGGCTTTGCGTCTGCGCCAGCACGTCTGCTGACGTCGGACACACCGTCCGGCCGCCCGTGGATACACACTTGCGCGTCCATCGGATCACAACCGCTACGGAGTCCGGGGCACGCGTGGTAAGCGTGCTCACGCTCACCACCGGCGGCGGGAAGACGGCGGGGCGGAGCAGAGACGCACCCGCCCACACGCCAGCGGTGCCCAGTGCCGCGGCCAGGACCATCGCGCGTGAACGGATGCGGGATGCCATGGCGCTCAGCCTTCCGGTGTGTCAGTGATGTCGGTCGTCAACGCCGTCGTCGCGTCGAGCGCCGTTGTCAACCGCGCCGTCAATGCGTTCAACTGCTCCGGCGTGGCCCCCTGATTGACGATCAGGTCCTGCAACGTCGCGATCGCAGCCGCAATCGCCTCTTGCTTGACATCGGTGGCCGCTTGTGCCGCGACAATCCCCGCTTCCAACTCAGTCAACTTGGTGTTGACGGCGTCCAATTCTGCGCTCATACGATGTAGCTCCGTGAGAAGAGTGGTCAACGTGCGCTGGATTTTTTTCATGCCCCCAGCGCGGGAAGGCACCTGCACAATCGTAATGGAGACCATCCTTACCGCGCCGCCTGTCGGACTCGCCGAATATCCCACCCGCCGACAGCACGAAGCACCGGCAGCACATGCCCCGTGTGGCCGTGCCGGTCGTCCTCGAACTCGCGCATGAGTTGCCGATACCCGCGCACTTTCGGGCGGCCACGTGATTTCATCGGCACCCCATCGTGCAGCGACGGCAGCGGCTCGTCGGTGTACAGCACCTTCAACAGCTTGAGTCCGCGATGGGCGCGCATCTTGCACGCCCCGACGGTAATCCCGACCATCCGCGCGATTTCGTCATGCGGCGTGCTATGCATAAAGTGCAGCACGACCACGCGCCGCATGTCGGCGGGCAACCGGCGCAACGCGTTGCGCAGCCGCCCCACCCGCTGCCGTCGCTCCATCTCGTCGAGCACCTCATCCGCGCGCGCCGTGCTGACGAACGCAGGGTCGTCGCCTGTGCGCAGCGGCACGTGATCGCGCCCCTCGCGCACAGACTTGCGGATGTCGAGCGCCAGATTGCGCGCCACGCGTTGGGTCCACGGCTTCGGATCGTCAGGCACCTCGTTCGCCGTCCACGCTTTCACGACCGTGCGCGCGGCGATGTCGTCCTGCTCATCCATCGACAGGCGCAGGCCAAACGGAATGCCGAGATACGCCCACGCGCGAACGACGGGCAGCAACCGCGCCCAGTCCTGTTCGCGCCACGCGCGCTTGATCGGCCCGTGTGGCGTATCGGCAAGGGCGAGCACCTCGGGCGTCAGCCGCTCGCTCGGATCTGCCCACTGCAGTCGCGGTCCAGGCAATTCCACCGCAAGCAGTGCAATGCTCATCGCGGCTTCCCGGTCCCATCTTCCACCGTGTAAGCTGGCGAGTCAGCGCCGGCAGCGCCGGCTGCGCCGGCTGGCGGGATCAGAGCTCGACCCAGAGCAGCCATTAAGCCACCCATCACCGTGATGATTTGCATTGCACGAGATCCCAAGAACTCTGTCAGCAAAGGCACCAGGGCTGGATCGGTCACCGTCCCAAACACAACCACCACCAAGCCCCACACAGTGAGCGCGCGAGGTGGCAGCTTTAGTCTAATCAGCTTCATCGTCTCTCCTGTTCATGGCGGTATACCTGCTCTGCGAGTCTCCTGTCCCTCATGTCATCTCGTAACTCTGCAAATCTTTTGTCAATCTGCGCAGCTAGTCCTTCCACCTTCTCCTGTAAGCCCTTGTGCTCTCCTCGCCACTCGCCGGCCTTGAACAACATGGTTCCCACAGTCACTAACGCTGTCAAGGACAACGTGACCGCCACGGTCTCGGTGGCTGATGGGACTTCAGCGATCATCAGCATCTAGCTTCTCGTTTGCTTAGACACAAACCAAGTTTCTGCCGCCGACGGTGCGAGACTGTACCCAATCCGCCAAGCAACGACGCCCAGAAGGTCTCGATAAGTGATCGCTGTGCCCTGTGCGGGCAGAGTCACGGCAACGTTTGCCGCGTTCACCAGCGTCCCAAACAACACGCCGTCGCACGACACCTGCAAGGTTCTCGTCAGCGCCTGTAGACTCTCTGGTGCTTGGATCGTCAGCCACTCAGCATCCCCATACTCCCGCTGACCGACCGTTCGGGTGAAAGTTCCTGATGTCCCCATGACCAATGGGCTTATTTGCATCGAGGGCATAGCTAATCCTCAGATCTTCGTTGGGTATTTGGTGCGCGCGAACTCAACCATTCGCCTAACCTCATCTAGCCCGAGAGCTTTCATCGGTGCGTACGCCAGCCCGACCCGTGGTTCATGCACATGAGCCATGGGAAATGGAAACCTGTTGCCTCGAAGCGCCAGATGGACAAATCCACGGGTAGGGTAGTAGATAATCTGGCCCAATCCAGCCAGCTGATCCCGCTCCATCAGCTCGAATATGGAGCTCATCAGGGCTTCTACGACCCTTGACGTGATATCTACCGCCTCAGCCCTCACATGCTGGCTCGTTGGACTCCCCCCAACCGCCTTATTCAACGACTCGTTGCGGAATCCAGACAAGATCTCAATTGGCCCCCCCAGATGCTCTCTCACTGGCTCTAGTCCCCAGGCGCACAGGGCAAGAATGTTTGGCCAGAGCTGCTTCGGGGGCTGTGAGACCAGACTAGGGTGCGAGACTGATCGCGCAAACTCCGCCAACCTGAACCTCGGACTGATCTCGTCCCTGCTGAACTTAGGTGCTGGCCACATGGGGGGGTTTGCTCTCTGGGTGGGTGGACTCTCTGCTCTCTGCCCTGTGCTGGCCACGGGGGGGCTTGCCCTGTGCCTGGCTGTGCCTGGCTTGGCTTGCTTAGGTGTAATTTCGGCTAGATGGGAGATGGGGGCTAGGGCAACGGTTAGGCGATATGTAAGGCGGAACATAAGTTCCCTTCCCTTTTCGCGATCTTTAGCAGTCTGAAAAACAGTCCCCCGCCCCCGGCGCGGAGCGGCGTTCGGGGTCGGCAGGAACTGCCGGGTGATAGGACTAGGCAGGAACTGCCGCACTCGGCAATCGCTGCCGCTAGGCACTCTGTGCCTAGACGCACAAAAGTCCCCGCGCTGTTCTGCGGGGACTTAGGTGAGCCGAGGCTAGGCTAGGCTAGCTAGGCCAAGCTAGTTCTCCAACGACGCAAGCAAGGCCGCCAGTTCAGGGTTGCTCTTAGCGGCTTCGAGTAGCGCTTCCATTTTGGACGCCCGCTCTTTCGTGACTACGCGTGCCGCGTGCGCCTTGGCCAGCCCTTCGGGGTTGCCGCCCTTCCGGTCAGCCAGTTTGGCTGGCAAGAGGAGCCGAGACATGGCCGCCGAGATCTGTTCCAACGTGGCACCAGCCAGAGCCAAGTCGGTCACGAGCTGGTTGCCAGCAATCTTGTGGCCACCGTAGAAGACGCGGACGATAGCGTCCTCGTTCTCCGCGTGACCCGCTGAGATGATCTCAGCTACCGTAGACCCGCCCGTGTACTGGACGCTTTGGTTCTTGTACGAAGCAGGAATGGTCTTACCCGAGAGACTACGCTTGATGGTTTGCACTTTGGTTCTCCGTCTGGTGTGGTCCAGCATCGCCGAGTGCGACTCTGGACCCGAAAGGTAGCCTAGGCACAGATATTTGTCAAGGGCTCCTGTTGAACTGGTAGGAAGGAGTTTCAAATTAGGCACATTGGAGGCGGTGGCTATGTGCCTCGAAAGTTCTACTAATGTTCTACAAAACTGGTGGACTGTGGGCGCCTAATGTGGCACGGTTCTTGCTTCGCGCGCGTTTCATTATATACAGCGCGACAGAGCGCCAAGTCGAGCGCCAGGTCGATAGCCTGTAGTGGGCCTAGGAGGGGCCTAGAAGCGAGGCAAGGGTGCCGGTGCCACACCGGTACGCTAGAGGGGGGTTCGTGGCGTAGGCGCGATTTCTCACTTTTGAGAATATCACATATGTGCCGCCCCAACGTCACAAACTTGCTCGTCTCGAGCGAGAGTGCAATATCACAAACCTGCTCGTCTCGAGCGGCGCCCGTCTGCGCCTCCGGACGGCCGAGTCTGGCACATTGTCCGCGCGGTGCCCGTTTGCGCCTTGGCGGTACCGTCAGGCCCCAACAATGGCCATCCCTGTTGGTGATAGTAGTGCCAGAGCTGATAGGAAGGCGCACGGCTCGCCACGGCACAGCGCACACGTCACGCACCACGCATGAATGAATGAACTAGGCCACCCCCCCGCGTATATATATATATATAAAGAGAGAGAGAGAGAGAGAGAGAGAGAGAGAGAGAGAGTCCCTATAGGTACGGGCGGGGGCGGTCTAGTTCATTCATTCATGCATGCACCGTGTGCGCTGAGCCGAGGCGAGCGCATGCGAGAACACATATGTGATGTCCAGCCCGTAAGTCATTACACCGTATAGAGTTACGCGCCTATTGCACTTCCGGCACAACCAAGCCATCATTCCCCTTGGCGCTAGCTCCATTTCCGCGCTACGCGCCGGGCGCGCGCCCTACTCCCCGCCCGTTTCCCAACTTCTCTCCGGACTCATCATGACACAAGAGCAAAGCAGCACCAAAGCGCAGCAGACCACAGAGGCGCAGCAGACCACAGAGGCGCAGACCACAGCCGAGGCGGAAACAGAAGCATTTAAAGCCGCTGCTTGGAAGATTGCCCTCATTTCGCATACGCTGGATGACGAGATGATGAACACAAAGCAACTCTGTGAAGCTGCATTTGCCATTTACCAGCAAACGAATCGGGAGGCCTGAGCCATGAAGAACAGTCTCGAGACCACGTTTGAAGAAGCGAGCGCCAAGTACTACAAGGCAAGCGCAGACATGCGAGCAGCGATGGGCGGACCGGAGGAAACCAGAGCCACAGCAGTAGCAGCAGACGCTTGGGATGTTTATCTCGCCGCGTATGCCACCAAGGAGAGCTGAGCCATGCGCACACCGACCGATGTCGAATTTGCAAACAAGGTCTATCAGCTCGCCTGGAAGGCGTACACCAATGCCTGTTACGAGTACCACTGTGGCAGATTGGCGCATCCGGCAGTGAAAGACGCATTGACCGTAGTCCAGATCACCAGGGAAGCAGCCAACAAGGCCAAACAGGCCGCGGATCGGGAGGCCACGCCATGACCGAGACCAGTGCCACCAGCAAGGCCTTTCAGGTCGCATACGCCGCGTACATCACCTCCTGCTACAAGCAGGCGCAGGGCAGAGTGTCGTCTGAAGCAGTAACAAGCGCGTGGAAGCGAGTCCAGATCGCACGCAGAGCAGCCATCAAGGCGCGGGCAGCCCAGCCAGCGGGCGTTACTCCCCCAGCGGGCGCTACTCCCCCAGCTTCCACGGTGGAAGATCGGGAAGTCCAGCGGGAGACGGGCCAATGAACAGCCATCCGACGGTCGTCTTGGACTACTGTGAGCCCCATTGGACGGTGACCGATCCAGACGGAGGGCGTCACCAGCACCTCGAGCAGGTAAACGCCATCAAGCAGATGAATCGCATTGCTCGTGAGCCTGGCATCCAGCAAGTCACTACCCAGGCAGCCATGACTGCCATCAACGCCTTACGCCCCCCTGTGGAGACCGGCACAGACACGTTGACTGTTGTCCTAACGCAGATGCTGACCTGCGCCCAAGCATTGCCAGCAGCCCTGCTTGAGGAGAAGCGCTTGTGGACACATGCAACCTGTGCAACCAACACCCGAATTGAGATCTGCGATCGTGCCCGAGCGGCTCTTGCCAGCGCGCTGACCGCCGGGCTCCCAGTCACTAGTGCCATGAACTTTTGCGAAAAACATGGGTTGATTTCCCCCGAGGACATTGAACACATTCGACGCAGCAACAGCTCGGGAACATTAGACACCAGGATGCTGCCTCAATTCATCCGTAGCAAAGCCCACTCGATCCGTCCCTTCTCCTCAGCCATGGCTAAAACACTATGAACGTCACAGCACTATCCACCGCGCGTATCCGCCTTGCAGCAGCGGTAACCGCAAACCTTGTTGCATTGCCCTTGGGCCATATGCCCGATGACAGGTTCACTGTCTGCAGCGGGTGTACGGCGCATGCTCGGGCCGCCGACGCCGAGAAGGAAGAAGCCCACGGGTTGTCAGGCACGCACTATCGGGCATGGACGCAGACCAATGCGCCCTGCACCATATGTGGGCAGGGGACAGACTGATGACTAGTCCAGCCCAAGCAGGCTCGGGCGCGGGCGCAGCGGGCGCTGCCCACGTCCAGCTCACCTTCACTGCAGAAGAGTTCAAGATAGTCATGTGCTGCATGGCTATCGGGTTGGCATCGCTCGCCTATGACATGAAGGGCGCCGTGATTGGATTGGATGCCCTGCGTGAGCTCAAGGGGACCCTAGGTGTACGCAGGGGCCTGATGGATCGGCTTGTCCTGATCGCCGAGGAGGTTGAGTGATGCGTATCAAGCCAGAGAAGGCGGCAGAGAACCCACAGGAGGCAGCGCCAGAGGCAGGTAGCCTGTTGGATGCGATACTCGACGAGACTGAGAGCAGCCCACCAATGAGCAGCCCAACGAGCACGCGCAGCCCAACGCGCCTGGCTTCGTTCGGCCCATTGACCTCCGATCCCATCTTGATCGACGAGGTCGAGGTCAAGGAGTACACCAGTCTGGCTGGCCGACCTACCGTCATGATAACCTATTTCCACGGGAACACGCAAGCGTTCAAGGAATACCTGCCATTGCCCTCATGGGACACACGAAGAATCTGGGACGAGTTCTTCGCCCAGAAGAACACAGTAGGCGCGATAGCGCAGGCGCGGGCAGCGGCATATGCCATAGCCAAGGCAGATTCAATGGCAACCATCTTGAGCACTGTCAAGGATATCGTGAAGCCTGGATGGTACACCCCGAACATGCGGGCTGGCTGGGTAAGGCCAGCAGTTGCTATTGCACCGGAGCCCAAGCGTCGGGTCAAGAAGCTCTGCCGAGTCTGCGGTGACCCTCGTTGTAGCTGGACGGTCGAGAGCGACTAATGTCTATTCAAGAAACCAACATCGAGATGATCCTCCAGCAGCACCTTGCACGTGAGATCAGCCTGTTGACCAGCGCCATCACGGCGCAGCAAACCTTGACCGCCGAGCACATCACCCGTCGCACACTGCTTATCAGCATTGCTGCGGCAGCGAACATCACCCTCCAGGAGACCACGCCATGACCGATAGACTACACTACGCTTGTCCTGACTGTGCTGAACAGGCGTGCATCTGCCCCTGGTATAACAGTGAAGTCACAGAGGAGGAGCTCTCCGATGCCCTAGCCGCCGGTTCCTTGGACCGGTTCGACAACTTCACACGTGACCGGATGGTCGATCTGCTGCTAGCCGATCGGCGCATCGAGGCTCGGGCAGCAGCCGAACGGCTCTTCCCATCCCCATCTTCCACCGTGGAACATGAACAGGGGCTCTTCCCATCTTCCACCGTGGAACATGAGCAGGACACGCTATGACTGCCGCTAGCCGTCGCTCTCCCGCAACCAACAGGCCCACGTCCTTTGCACCCATCCTCTGCTCGCATGATGCCACATGCGCTGCCCTCTGGCTCGGGTCGGACCTGGCCATCTTCTTCCATCGGGGGTTCCCCATCGGATTTGTCTATGCTCATCGGCTCATGATCGCTCGAGATCTTCCGACAGGCAGCATCAGGTTCCTCTCACGTTGGCTGATGGATAACAAGCTCCCGCTCTACATCGAAGGCGTCCAGACCCGATCATTCAACGAGCGTCTGTTGTCTGCTATTCAACTCAATCAAACCCTTGGAGACAAGCATCATGCCGTATAATCTAGACCCCAAGCGACTCGACCAGATGCTTCCTTACCTTGCACCATTGGCGGCTGGCAAAGCCGTCGTCGAGTGGTCTGTGCTAACCGGATCGCCAAACACCGTGGCCTTCCGTATCCGTGAAGCCCTGCACATTGCACGGCAACATCCCGTCGACTACCCTGATCTCGCAAAGGTCTCCTTTGACTACACGATCGGGGTGGACCCCGTGACACGCAAGGTTACTGCCAAGCGCAGAGGAATGCTGACAGCGCTCTCGATGCCTGACACAACGCAGGCAGCGCCGTCAGCGCCAGTGCCGGCGCCTATCGAGATGCCTGACATCTCAACCCGCTGGCTTCCTAAGCCTGCACCATCACCCTTCTCCCTGCCCCAGGCGAACAGCGTCGGGACGTTCTCAACCGATGGTCCCCAGTCCACAGACCGCATCATTACGCTGTGGCAAGAAGGGGGCAGTGTCAAGCGCACCCTGTACTTTCCCGAAGCTCGGCTGTCTGAAGCACAGCTGATAGAGCTATGGCTCTGGGCAGACGAAGCACGTGTGATGATCATGCATGCAGAGCCAGCCGTCACCCTGTCCGCATACAACCCGCAGGTAGTCGAGTACTCATGGCGTCCAGCATCGGAGGCGCTAGAGAAATTCTTGGCGGCGCGCGCATGACAGAGTCAGAGTTGTGGCTGGAGGTGGCAGAGCGGTGGGCATCGCCTGATCCCTGGCACACGGGGCTTTGTTGTACCCTGGCAGTTATCGAGATGTGCAGCGGGGTGTCCAGCTATGTTGCCGATCAGGCCGGAGGACGTTGCAGTCGCTACATGGTAGACCCTTGGGGTTATGTCTATCCCCCAGGGGAAGAACTGATGGCACGGAGCCTCGCGGCGCTCTGGATGGCGCTCGATGCAGCGGAAGACGAAGGCAAGGCTGGAGCGGCCACATGAATATAACCCTAGACATGCTCAAAGAGCTCGATGCCTGCGAGGAAGCGTGCGACGACTTCTCCAAGGTGTTCGGGTACTCTGCTGAGTTAACGCCAGAAAACTGGGAGATTGCCATCGAAGCGGGACTCTCGGTGCGCTGGTGTGCGGCGCTACTCGACAGCGAGGAGTATCACAGATACTCGGCAGAGAAGAATGAGCTCGAGAAAAGATATGATGTGGATATGGACGCCTTAAGGAAACGTATGAACATAGAAGGAGAATCAATTGGTGCGGGACATCTTCACGCAATGGTAAAGTTACAGGAGACCTTTAGGCATGCACGAAAGGCACGCAATGCATTGCGCCATCATGTGACGTATCAGCTTCTGTACTCTTACCTTGTCCGGGCTGACAAGGACACTCCTATTCTCTTACCTCAACAGGCGGCGACATGACACAGTACTGGACAGGCACAGCGGTAGAACGTACGGTACACATCGACGCGCAGACGGATGCGATGTGTCTCGTGCTACGAGGCGAGGGCTGGGGGGAGATCACGAACCTGCGATCAGTGGCCTTGTGGGGGACAATCCGCGCGCACTTCGACGCGATCACCCCACCGATGACCGCACGCGTGGAGTTCAAGATAGGGGATATCCTCATTAGGTGCATGATGGATGGAACGCGTATACGGATCGCTACCAATGAAGACAATGAGATCGACGCGGGATGGCACGACACGTGGTACGACACGATCTCCGATCTCGCGTGGAACTGTGAATTGCCGAGTGATGACGACGACAAGACGCTTACTGCACTGCTGGCGATGCGCAATGCCGCGAAGAGGGACGACGCATGAACGAACAATCTGCACTAGCAAAGGCGGTTCGCGATCACGCGCACTACTGGCCGTGTGCCGACGCTTGTGATGAGCTGTTACTGAGTGGTGAGGCGTTGGACCAGTTGCGCGCTCTTGCCGCACAAGTCCCGCCCAGCGGCAAGTCTATGTTACAGGATATTCATCGAGCTCTCGCAAAAGAAATCATCGAGGAGATCGGCCAAGAACCACCCACGATCCCGACCGTCGAGATGGTCGTCACTGTGCTTAAGGCTTTGCGCGGGCAGTCATACTGTGACGCAGATCGCATTTGGGCCGAAGCGTATGTCCGTGGTCTCTCTCACCCAGGCATCACGATCGGCGTCACGACGTTTTGGTACAATGCAATATCATCCTACCCCTGGGGTATGCAAACAAAAGGAGGCGAGCCGACTCACTGTGGAGACATGAACGCATTGATCAATGCGTGCAAAGCACAGCACGTATATATCACGGACGCTAGCTTCCGCGCCATCCTTGCGCTGGCACCCACCCCATGACTCTCACCATAACAATCGTAGCAGGCGCCTGTGTTATCATCGTCACCCTGGGGAATCTTTGGCTCAGCATCCGGCTAAACCGATTATCCTGCGACCTCGAACGACAGTACTGGAAGCTGCGGATGCAGCTCGACGCATCCGAGTACGAAGCTCGACGAAGGATCACTATGCATCCCTGGGAATGACCTACACGGAATGGAGTGACTTGACTTTCGCGCACAATTGTGCTATACTATACCCGTCCTGTCACTCCAACCCTAACCTATCCCGCCAATGGCCGATCACATCATGATCCGCGCACGTATCGAGGAGGACTTACACCGTCGATTCATCACCGCTTTACCTGGACATGGAGGCTTGACATGGTTCATCCGTGAGTGCATGCAGCAGTTCGTGGATGCTGCAGAAAAGAATCCACAGGTAGCCGCACTTGTTCAACAGTCAGTCAACCGCACAATCTATCAGTAACCCTAACCTTTCTCAGCTCATCTCATGTCTACACCACTGCGCGTTATCGACAATACTGCCCTGAACGCATTTCGCGCATGCGATTGGGAGTATTGGGCCAGCATGGTCCAACATCGGCGCTCGGGTTCGTCATCCCCTGCGCTACACTATGGTACCGTGATGCACACGTTGCTCGAGATCTTCTACAAGACTCGAGACGTAGACGTGGCCATTGCGGTTGCTGAAAGCAAGTACTCAGGCAAGGCACCAAAGGCGGACGACTACCGCACCCTTGATCGGGCAACCCTTGTGTTCAAGGAATGGGTGAAGACTTACGGAACCATTGACACCCCGGCTGACCATACCGTCGGCTGGCCCGATGCTCCCGCGGTTGAACTGTCTACGCAAGTCATGTTGCCTAGGGCTAACGTACCGTATGCTGTTCGCATCGATCGCTTGGTCGAGATCCACGGGCTACTGTACGTCGAGGACCACAAGACCACCTCGCAGCTTGGTCCATTCTACTTCGAGGAGTTCAAGCTAAGCCCACAGATGATGGGCTACGTTCGGGTAGCTGAACTGTTGACCGGACGTAAGGTCCACGGTGTACGCATCAACGCGATCTGCACCCTCAAGGGCAGTGCAAAGTTCCAGCGCGAGATCATTCCCATTAGTCGCGACCGACTCGATGACTGGGAGGACCAGATCAAGCTGACGTACGATGCAATACAACGAGCACACGATTCCAACACGTGGGTCAAGCGATATGCTTGCACCAGACGCTACGGCAAGTGTTTGTACTTCGATGTCTGCAGCTTGCCCAGCGATCTGCAGATGCTTGCACTCCAGCAGGACTTTCCAATGTCGGAGTGGAACCCCCTTACCCTGCATGACGATGAGTAGCCCAATCTTCCGCCCAGTGCCTGCCCCAGGCAGGCTGATCGTGCGTATCGTAGAAGCACCGTCCGAAGGTGCGTTCGGCATTGTCCTCGTGAAGCTTCGAGAGCACTCGCCTGTCTGCGGTCAAGTCACTGCAGTCGGTGGTAAGTACTGGATCGACGGCGACGAGTTCAACCCGCTGTATGCTGTCGGAGAATACGTGATCTTTGGCCAGTATTCTGGTACAGAACTGTCCATTGGCCGTGATCGTGTGCTGATCTTGCGTGAGACGGACGTGCAGGCCCGCCTGGTGCTAGCGATAGAAGGCACAGATGGTGAGCTGACCATCGCTGACCCGACGACCATCGAGGGCAAGCAATGACCAAGGAGCACATCACTCCCGACATGGTTAAGCAGTGGAAGGCAGCTATCCCTGTCCCATTGCCCACTGTCTTCGATGCAAACTTCCTCCTGATCGGGGAGTCAGGCAGCGGGAAGACTCGGTTCTGTTCAACGTTCCCTCGTCCGTTCTTCGTAGACACGGACAAAGGACTTGAGTCAATCCCGTTCCCAGTTGGCAGCACGACGGTTATCGAGGGCACTCATACGCGCACGAAGGTCCGAGAAGGCATGCATCTCTGGGGTACAGGTTGGCTCTCGTTGATGCAGAAGGTGGACAAGATAGGCGCACTGATGGACAAGGGCGAGTGGCCTTACGATACGCTGGTCTTCGATTCGCTGACAACGCTGCAAGAGTTAGCAATGAACTCTGTGCTTCGTACCGCACTGGCCAGCAACAGGTACAAGCATGGGGACCCCATCGACCCAGGACTTTGGGGTGCGCAGATGAACTTGATCCAAGGGCTCGTGGCTGAGGTTCGCCAATGGCCCGGGCTTAAAGTCTTCACTGCGCATATCCAGAAGGACACCAACACAGTCACAGAGACCGTTGAGAAGATGGCACTCGTCACGGGCAAACTGGCAGGCAAGCTCCCCTTGTACTTTGCCGAGGTGTACTTCACGCAAGTGGAGATTGGACCGGCGCCTGCTGGGTTGCGTAAGTACACCCTGCGTACATACTCCGACACAGTTCATCGTGGCGCTCGGACTCGTATGGATCTCCCGATGGGGAGTGAGCAGGATTTCAAGCGGGCCATCTGGCCATTGTACGTTGACCGAGTTCACAAGCGTAGCTTGGAAGTGGATATTCCATCGCTCATCTAACACACCGCGATCTTGTACGGTGGAAGATTGTAGGGAAAGCATCACATGGGCGCTAGCACCCAGCTGAGCCGGCACTTAGGCAAGCCAGCGAAAGCTAGCATTTCGTCTCATCTCTGGAGATATATCATGCCTCGTCTCGGGAACCAGCTCAAGGACATCGAAACCAACATTGAGCCAGTGCCGGAAGCGCAGTACGATGGAGTGCTCACAGTCGAAGATGCTGTCAGCAAGAAGGGTAGTCCGATGGTCGTCTTCACCTTCAAGCTCGAAGGCGGCGACTACAATGGTCGCGAGATCCAGGACTTCTGCACGCTCGTGAAGAAAGACGGTGGAGTCAACGTCGCAGGACTGCGCCAGATCAAGCGGATTGCCGAGCCTCTGGTGGGCGAGCGTTGCAACTCTGACGACTTTGATACCGCGGAGCTGGATCAGATGCCATGCACAGCGTTCATCAAGCAAGAAGGCTACACTGCCGATGACGGTGGTGAGCGCATGGGCAATCGTCTTGCACGGATGATCGGACCTCGCTAGTCTAAGTCTCTGCTGGTTGGTACGGGTAGACCCGTCCTATCCCTTAGGTTCGATTCCTAAGCAGCAGAATCCCTGTCTCTTATACACATCTGACGCTGCCGACGAATAGAGAGGTGTAGATCTCGGTGGTTGCCGTATCATTAA
>ENA-ORBV01002777-ORBV01002777.1-microbial-mat-metagenome-genome-assembly--contig:-NODE-2777-length-36410-cov-6.057166_pt1 | contig 36410 bp, 19 predicted proteins | sample MGYA00237777_ERZ505514 | MGnify/ENA primary metagenome ERZ505514 (study PRJEB26160, sample SAMN06269048) | microbial mat metagenome | isolation source: Oligotrophic lake microbial mat | place... | reverse complement strand
CATACATGCAATATATCTTGAGATTGGGTGCATATGGGAGTGGCGTAAGTGTTGTGTCAAGCCATTCAACCTTGGGTTTGTTCCGTTGCTTGGCTTTGATATCTCCGTAGTTGTTGTAAAGTTTTGAGGAGGCGAGATCTGGACCTATGCCTGCCCCATAATCACGCAAGAAATTGAAGACTTCTCCCGTACTGTGCTGTTTGCCTCGTGCAAATGCAGATATTGCCGCGTTCATGGCGCTGTCATCGTGGGGGATCTCAAAGATCGTTTCGTTTTGGCATCGTGTTTGGTTTGCGAGGTCTGTGACGCAATCTTCGTCGTCACTGTCTTTGCCTTCGTCTTCGGATGCTTTTAGGAACAACAGCGGGATTGTCTTCTTCTCTGTATCACTTGTGGTAGAGTCATCGGCAAACTGTTGACAAAAAGGATCTTCGGGGTCCGGGTCTGTCATATTACACACGTCCGCTCCGATATCCCAGATCCGGTCTCCTCCTTTGGGGAACATGCCCCAGAGCGAGGGCCATGTATTCCACAAGTCCTTCCTCATCTTTCGCCCAAAGAATTGCTCGGCCATGGCCCCAATAGTACCAATGATGGCCGTATCACGCATTTCACCAGACAGCAGGGCCGAGGCTGCCTTGGTGACCCCCAAGTGTGATCCCGCAATGTTCGTGTAGGCGTGAATGTGTTCGTCGACCCATTTTTTTCCGCCTCCTCCACCACCATCTCTTCGTGGTGTGGAAACCCATTTGAAAAAGAAATGAACGAGCTGTGCTCCCATGGAATGAGACGTGAGTACTACTTTTTTACCAGAGGACTTGTGCATGGCTTCAATCTTGTACATGAGTTTCGTCATGTACCCGTCCCTTTCTTCGAGCAAGGGGAATGCCATTCTCCAGTCATACGGCTCGATGGACATGGTCGATGGACTGTATCCTAAGTCCGCTAGATTCTCGAGTAGCTTCTCCCAGACCCAATAGTTGGCTGAAATGGCAACGTACCAAGAACGCAGAGATGTAAGTAAGCATAAGTAAGCATATCCAAAAAGTGGTCAAACCCTGACCATCCAACATATCTTGTGACTTGACTACATGGACTTACCCATGAAATAATCGGCTGCTTCGAATCCTTCCGACGCTCGCAATCGAATCCCTTCTGGGTCCATACCGGTATGTGGATCCAGTGCTACATGTTCTCTCCAACAGTGCTTGTCGGTAAAGAGTGCTCGTGCACTCTCCAACCCCGTCCAAATGCGTTGTCGAAAGTACTTTTTGGCACATTCTCGTGAGGTCCACACTTCTAGGCCGGACGTCACAAAGCCGGGAATCATCACCACGGGGTAGTGGACCGTGGCTCCCATCTGTGCCAATTGATATCCGGGTCGTTGCGATTGTCGTGTATAATAGGTTGTGGCTAGATTTTTGGATTCATTAAACATGGACATCCAGTTTTCTTGCAGTTGCGGCAAGACGCGTTGTGCCATGGTGGAAGGATCAAAGTCGGTCGCAAAGGTTCCAAATCGCATCATGGTTTCACCATAATTGAAAGGCAAGTCACCACTGCCAATGCCGTAGCCTTCCATACTAATGTATCCCATGTGTCGCATACTACTCATGAACAGATATTGACACAACCACAAAAAGGTAAAGATTCCAAAGAATCGTAGCGTCGACAAGCAATAGCGACGTCCTCGATAGCCACGATACATGCCGGCATTGTACTCTCCATCATCAAAGATACTCGTATCATCGCTGCCTTGTGTTTCTTCGCCGTCACCAAAGTGTGCTCCTCCCGACGTGGAGATGATCACAGACGGTGGGTCGGTGATGATTTCCAGGTTCTTGTTGTTGTCGCAGTCATCGTCATGATCACTCAGTCGACAGCTGGTCGTGGAAGCCGTCGAATCGTTTTCATCGTTGCTGCTGCTTTTGTCGACGACTGCTTCTGCTTTGCTGGCTTGACTTCCCATTTTGGTCTTGTTATTATTACTGCGTACTGTTCTTCTTGGGTGGCCGCTGTGGCTGTGGCTTTCCTCTTGTGGAGGATTCTGTGGAGTAGTAGTAGCAGCAGCAGTGGTAGGCGACGACGATTCTGCTTCTTGTTGATGTTGCTGTGGTCTCGATTGTTGCTCTTGGAGGGATCTTTTCGTAGAATTCTTTTTCTTGTTGTTCCTTGACATCTGTGGTAGACTAGTTGCTTCACTCTGTAGTGTGTATAGCTATTCGTAAAAGGTCGCTGTCAACCAGCTTGCTAATCAAGTTGAGAGTCTTTTGAAGCGAGATATGGATGACAGTAAAGGTGTCAACTAGATTGAATGCTCTATTATGAATGAGAGAGTGAATCTGTGTGTGAAGAGCGAAGGCTTTCAAATGCAGAATTTTGTCGTGCTCATAAGGAGAACCCCGTGTAAAATAGAGCTCTTGCTTGGTGTCGTCGATTTCCCCAGAAAACGTGAGAAAACAAAAGAAGAAGTATTGCGAGCATGTTTGTGACCAGCAGAATCGCAAATCAATGAGTCGTGGCGCCTTCTCAAATGGGAGTTGTCATCTGGAGGTCTCGGTAATAAATTAAATGATCGCACACTGATTCTCTTCACTTTCCAGATTTCAAATGAGAATTTATTCCCTTGATTCAAGACACTGTGCGATCTTTTTAGAAATTACCGAGACCTCCTGCTTGAAAACAATGCTCGTTGGTTGGGTACGTCATAAACGACAGTGTGTACTAGCTAGTACACAAACCCGTAAAATCAGCCGTAGCGAAAAATAGAGGACCACCATGACGGCACCTTTACCCGAAACACAAAAGATATCGCAGATATGTATATCTGATGTGGCTAGGCTGTCCACCACAAAAGCCATCTGCCATCCCTTTAGTACTGAAGAAGTACAGTAAAGGATCAAAGACGCAAGCTTTGGGTGGTAGCTAGAGACTGCCACCAAATCTTATTTTATTAGCCTCATCCATCATCTGTCTGAAACAAGAAGATATCTTTTGGGTGGGCGTCAGCTACTAGCTAGTACAGGCGGTCAGGTCAAGCTGTCAACAAGACAAGCATCGTTTGAAAACAGAATTAAAAATTAATATTCGAAACATCAATGAAGCTGTTGAATGGTGGCATGAGCACGGATTGACATTCCTACGTACTTTTGAAGTTTAATTCTGGAAGTATCATGGTCACAATAATAACGACAATAAACGTTGTGGATTTTGCATTGATTGTTGAAGACTATTGACTGAAATATACATGTACTCAACTGCACCGTCATTTAAGCATTCCATTCCATTGTTCTTGTCATCATGGTCGTCCCACCCACGAAACGAGAAAAAGAAAAAAGAAACTGGTTCCTCTTTCTTCGTTGGAAGAAGACTCTTCTCGCAACCATTATAACACTTGGCGTCCTCTTTTATGACAACGCCAACACCAACCATGCTTCGTCTACTAGCGGCAGCAGTGCCATTCTGGAAATGGCGGCAGCTTGGAATGCAGCAGCAGGTCAACCAACCCCAAAAATTCCCAATGCCAATGACAATGATATTGGTACTTTTCCTTCGGTGTCATTTTCTATGCAGCGGTGGACCAATTATAACTTGACTTTTTGCCAAGCTACTCGATGTCCTGTTGGCGTCAGTTACAACAAATGGGGACGGCATCCGGTTTGGCGTGATCCTTTGATGGAACAATTGCAACCACTGCTAAATTTTACAACTCAAATTGTGGCCAAGAATTTGAATATCTTGGTCATGGGAGACAGTGTCATGATGCAATTGGGAGAATTGTTGGAAGAAGCTGCCGGCACTTTGCCGGAAAGGCGAGTTGTCCTTCATGAATCCTGGGCGGGCAATGAAGGTGTCACTCTATCCCAGACACGAGACGGAAGTTGCATTGCCAATTATCGCATTACAGGAATGTTTCTGGCCAAGGGAGAAGGTCAACCTTTGCCCAATGCCTTTGGAGGAGGATGGAATAAAAGTCATGTAGAAGCACTGCGGACGCATCCTCTTCTTGGGCAACAACCAAAATCGACTACGACTGGAACAATGCTCAACCAAAATAATGGAGGTAGCCAACAGCACGGTGCTGCTGCTTTTGATGTCCTCATTTTTCGTCTTCCGCACGGATGGCTCACCTTTGACGAAATGAATGAGGATGCCATCCATGAAACCATTCAGATGGCGCATGATTTGTTTGGAATTACCAAAGCTATTTTGATCAATATTCCATTTACCAACAATGTGAAAACCATGCAAGATCTGGAAGATCGAAAAAATGCCAACGAATTACTGGACACCATTGCGGCATCTTATAATCAGAAACGCAACAACCAGCCAGTCCATCACGTATCCGTTCTCCAATTTGCGAAATGGACGGATCATCTCATGGAATACAATGCACGTGTGATTGGTGCCATTCCGCCGTCACTGCAGCACACGGTCATGACCAATAAGAGTTATGCCCTAAATCGATTGGGGTGTCGGCCCAAATTCCCCTTGTCCATTGCACAAGGATGTTCCAACCTGGTAGAGCCCGGGAGCTGCACTTGCAGGCGCAACCGCGTCGTAGAAGATGGGATGCATTGGTGCCTCGAATCCATTGGTGGGCGCTTAATGGCTGGGATTGCTTGTTTGTTGTCCTGCATGACAAAACAAGAGGAGGATAGCAATGACTGCGAAGCGCAATGTAATAAACTGTATATGAGTTTGCGTCCGTTGGATTTCAAAGATGGGGACATCTTCTGACGGACTGACTGAATGGATGGATGCAGCCTCGGAGGGTGACCAGGGACTCATGAGAGATCCATCGAGAGGTCCACTGGAAAAGAATTCAGTAGATAGACCCAGTAGTCTTTGGGAATAAGATGGATCTCTATTGCCATTGCCCACAAAAAGGCAGTTCTTGTGAGCTCGAAAAGTGTGAACAATGGAAGTAAAGATCTACGACGAATTCGAAACAGACTAGAATGACATCAAATACTGATGGCGGGATAGTTCTCCGTCTCCACACGCAAGACACATCCAATTTGTCTAACTCCTTTCATTCCGTGACTTTCCACCTAGTATCCACTATGAGCAATCGCCCCTACTTTTGGAATGAAGAAGAGCCCCCTACGAGCTAGCTAGTGCCTTTGGAATGAAGAAGAAAGTTGCTTCCGTCCCTGACCGGCACTACTAAACCCTGCGCTTGAAACTACCCCTACAAAAAATGAGGCATGGCACCGGTCATTTCCGTGGGTCCCAAAAGAGAGGCGCGCAGGCGCAAAGTACGAGGTCGCGTAAAAAAATGATTCGAAATCGAGTTGCGTGAATGAACCCGACCGTTCCAGTCCCGCAGTGTTGGCACTTCGTTGATTTTTGCCAGCTTTTTCTCCCAGCTCTCAGCTACATATTACAGTAACAGCTCAGCTAGCTAGAGCTACCGATAGCTACCGATAACGTTATCTAGCTAGCTAGCTAATAGTAGGGGACATATCTGTTGGTGGATGTTAATTCAGCCTTTCGGCATCTCGAGTTGACAAGTGTGGCGGGGAAGGTCTAACACAGTGAGTCGTTATCGGTCGGGAGTTGTGTGGAACAAGTCCCTTGAACTTGATGAGTGGCGGCTGTCAGGTTGATGGAATAAGCGTAGCAAGGTGCGTTTTTGTGTTTGGTTGATTTGTATTTGTGATGGATGGATGGATGGAACTATGGCTGTATCTTCTAGAGTCGCCTCTTGGATTTATTTTATAATAAGTATCCTGGCAGGTGCTAGGTACAGCCCAAAGCAATTGTTAAGGGATCTGTCTTGCCGGATGATCTTTTTCATTCTCTTGTAGAGTGGAAGAAAAGAGGACGGTATAGATGGTTCTAGATCTACTACAGTTTTTGTTTGTCCTTGTGTGCTTGGTTGCGTTGGATCTCGTATCCTCGTTGCTGTTATATATATTCAATTCCTTTCAACTCACACTGCTTTGTTTGTCTGCCTCTTGCCCTCGAAAAAGATGGACAACCTTATATTGTCGAGCACGAATCTGGTCGTGCTCATTCCCGTGAGCTATGCGATACAACAAAGTCACTACATTCAAGCAGCGGCCTTATTTTTTGCAGGAGCGGCTTCCTTTTGGTACCATTTAATTGAACACTTCAAGCATGACATGACTGGTTTCATTCCAAAGTATCGGACCGTGAGGCATCATAAATTGTTCATTGGTCTGGATCGAATCGGCGCCGTGTCTGCAATTGCGTCGCACATTCCATTGTTGAAAGAATACGTGGAACGGAAAAAGGATTATACGCTGATAGGAATGGGTATCGCTGCCATCATTCTAGAGGTATTTACCGACCTCATGAATCAAATGCGATTTTGGGGACTCAACAAACAGCAACGTGTATATTTGAAATGGTTGTTTGTCTTTTTACATGGGATTTGGCATATATCGGCATTTGCACTTGCTATACCATTGCATCAGAAATTTTAATTATAAAACGTGCACATAGATACCAAATAAAGTTAATGCTTCGGATATGTCGGGATCGTGTCCACATGTGGGTGGAAACATGATTCAGCGCGTCAAAGAATATCGGCCGATGGTTTCATGTTTCACCATAGTAGACAGCTAAACCAACGAAAGCCCACGTTCAGCGACAGAGTATAGTTCGGCCTTCCCACAGTACACATATACACCATGCTAAGGGAAAGGTTTTTTGAGTCAGTCACAGCTCTAAAGTATAAGCTTCAAGAGCTTCATCGAATCCCCAAGTTAAATCTTTCTGGAGCATCATGATAGTGTTGCCAACAGCAAGCGTGCATTATTTCTTGAGTGAGATTTCTGCGGATGGGTGCAACATCATCATTGGCCTTGCGAAGACCGAAGATGCTTACGGATCAGGAATCAGGACGGAGATCCATTCCACACAACGGTGTTGTTATTGTCTTGTGGCCAGCCCGTTGCATCTGGAAACGGGATCGAATGATCTGCCTATTTGCCATCACTCTCTCCGCCACTACCACCCATATCTCCATACTTTTTGAAAATAGAGGAGGCAGGTGGCTTCCTTACTGGGCGAAAATGTCCTTCCCTGCTCTGCTAGTTAAGAGCCCTTTTTCATCATCTAAACGTACTCTATTAGATAGCTAGACAAACATCTGAAGTGTGACTGAAGTTTTGGTTTATAATCATAGTTTTACATATGCTTCTGACAATGAAAGAATAGCTGAATAGGGAGGGGAAGCACTTGCTGCCGCAGGAAAGTCATTTGTGATGGGATTTGTTCGTGTGTGTTTGTGCGTGGATATATAACAATGATATGTAATAGCAATGTGGTGAGGATAAAGTAGCTTGCTTTCGGTAGAGACAGGTGACAAATAAGGCACTGAGATAAGATGATAGATTCGTGAATGTCCGCTTGGCGGGATAGTAGATAGATCGTGACAGTATGAGGAGCGTATGCTCTAGCGGGCGAGGAATATAGGACAGATAGGCAAAAGGAGTTCTTCTCTCAATGTTTAACGCAAACGATAGCTTTGAGTGGGCACAGCGGCCCTGCTGCTGCTGCTGTTGTTGTAGAGAGCAGCCGGCATTTCCTTTCTCGAAAGGACTCGGCTGTGACGGACGAGCTCTTGATCGGCTTCGGCCGTATCAATAAATTGACCCCAAGAGTCGTCCGAGGAAAGTGTGTGCGCGATTGTTGCCGTTGTGCTGTGCCGTGGAAGAATGGGACGGCGCACATGTCGGTCCGACGACGGCAATGGCGACCGCGTGGGTGTGCTTTCCCCCGAGGAGTAGGGTGATTCTGAGGGAGTGGTGGTTGCATTCGATGATCCATCCGCAGATCCATCACGGGCATAAGAACTGCCGCCTCCTAGAGAGCTGAACCACTCCAACAAACTAGAGGATTGCTTCAAATTGGTGAGACTCCCAGAAGAGTAGGAAATTGTAGAACCCATTGAGCTCCTTCTCCTCTGATGGAGGCGGGCGCTATTTAGGATCATGGGCATGATGCGATGTTACTAGTTACTAGAGTAGCGAAGAAAGGTAAAAGAGGAAAGAAAGTAACAAGAGTAAATTTCCCTTGTTGCAGAAGTGTGTCTTCGTAGCAAAAGAAAGAGTGACGAGTTGGTGATAAATTAAAAGCGTTCCCGTACGCGTACGGCAGGGCCGCGTGCGTACAGTAGCACACGTACTACTACGACAAAATTTCGCCGGTTGAACAATCACGGTTCTTGATTTTTGCTTGTTTTGATATTGGTTGATCAACTTTGATGGCCTGGGTTAACGTTGTTGATGGTGTACCGCTACGTCATCGCATGTTTTCACGGATAATGATCCCAGCAAGTTCCAACCAGTTAATCCTCACTTTCAAACTTATTTAAGTCTATAGTTGACAGAGTACAAAAAACTCATACTTTTTACGATAACGCGAAGTCCATTGCTCTTGGAGGGCAGTAGTTCTGGAAGATTTCGAACACCACGTCAGAATCTAAGGTGACGTGGGACGTTTAGGTTGAATCAATCACGATAAGCTTGACTACAATAATTAGGCCAAAGGAAGAATTGAGTGTGAAAAACACAGCTCAGCGAAAGCAAAGCTGACGCACCGAGGAATTGTAGAAATACTCCAGTAACAGAGAGTGAAAAGAGAGAACAAATTCTCTTACTTCTATGACGTACTCCAGAGTAAGAGGAGCAAACTCGTGACTAGGAAATCCTACAGTACAGTACATGGAACGGAAGCCACAATCCAGCAGCACAACAGAGTAGAATGAGTGCCGCCAGCTAGAGAAGAGTGCCAGCTAGCTAGTAGCTAGGGTGGTGCCCTGGCCCCTGGGCTGTGTTGTTGCCTCTTGCTGCTGGTAGCAGCTACCATGCTAGCTAGCCAGCTGTTGCATGCAGCAGTGCCGTTCTTGATCCACTGCCAGGTCCATGATTGACATTTTTGAACAAGCAGGGGGGGTGCTCTGAGGTTCCAATGCAGCGGCTCACATTTCAAATTTTGACAACTGTGACATCAATGTTTTTCCTTGCATGCTCTCATGTGTTTCATTCATTTCACATTGTCCAATTCAAACATGTGAGTTGTTGATGACACATGAGACTTGTTCCTTGTGGTGCAATGTTTGATTCATTTCTTCATGCTTTTGTTGATGCAATTGGCATCAAATGAACAAAAAGAGAATGACAAAAACCAACCCAATGTGTGCATGACATCAACTGGCCCTTTCTGATACAAACATGTTCCAAATTTCAGAAATGTCCTTTGAATGCATGTTGACAGCTGCTAACACATAATGAACAATTGTTGATGCAATGCAAATCATGATGCTGCAGACAAAATTCATCAGCAATGTGTTTCTCAACAACCACACACGACAAATGACAATTCTTCACCGCAAAACGATCGCAAACAAGGGACGCAATCAGCAACGACAATGCCTTGAAACAAAGTCTCCTACTTCAATGTTTTGCCGAAGAAACAAATTATGGTTGCACAAATAAGAAACTTATGAGTGTTACGATGAGCTGTCTTTTTGTTCCGTGTTCGTCTTCTTCTTTGACAAGATTGCCCATCTCGTTAGCAAGATTGATCACAAGGTGCGCATCTTTCGATCATTGTAGCCTCCATTGTCACCACATGTCCATAAAAACATGCAACATCATGACAGAACAAAACCGCTTCATGTGTTTCCATCCAAATGTTCCGCTTGGATTTTGCATCTGTTCCTTTGGATGCACATTAGTTCTGAGTCTAGAACTTGGATCTTGACTCGATCTTTGGGGTTGAACAACGGGAAAAATCACACTTTTGTCACACATGTTGATCACTCAGAATTAGTTTATGACATCACAGGAAGCTTGTGTCTGCAATCTTCTTTCAAACTGATTGCAAATGACATTTTGTTAGTTTCGGACATCACGGGCAGTGATGTTGTCCACCTTGGTGTTAACAAATTGTTCTGTCTTTTCAGGAGACCCTTTCCAGTCTATGTTTTATTCAGACTTCAACAAACATTATTTTGTTATTCTTCCACAACATCTTCATCACCCTCACTCAACAATTTAGTTGTCAAACATGTTTGTTTTGATGTGAAAGACATTTTGTCTGTGCACAACAACTGACATGGACATGCTTTTTTGAAAGCATTGCAAACATTTTGACACATTCTGAATCTGATCACAATCACACCATGTTTGATCATTTGCACCTTTACATTTTTTCTTTGTGGATATAAAATAACTGTCATGAAAGCTTTGCAACACATGTCACAAGGATGAGTGTCTTGGTCCAAACGTCAATCATTTCAAAAAGTAACAGTAGGGACAAGAAGGTTTCTGAAAAACCCTCTGTCAAGGTGCAGGGAGTTACGAAACCCTCTTTTTGATGCGAAACCTTTTTTTTAAGTTTAGGGGAATTTTGAAACCCCTCTGCTTGTGTCATAGCAACAGTGGGAAAACCCCTCTGTGTGGGAGAGGGGTTTTCAAAACCCTCACTTGTGATGCAAAACCCTCAGGCCTCAGTGACATGAGGGTTTCTGAAAAGTCTCTGACATAGGGTTTCTGAAATTTTTCTGTGCCTTTTTCCCAGCACCCCTTGGTCCAGGTGGCCCAAGGGAGCTCTCCAACGCTCTCTCCAATGATGTGCTGGATGTGCACAAAAATAAAAACATGCACAAAGGTTTAACTCAGAACTTCAACCCTACCACAGGCGCCAGTCGTTATTTTAAAATTTCCGTTTATTCATAGCGTGATTTATTTTTGACGGCGTCGTCTCACTTTTTGTCGTTTTTTTTCACGGCCAATTGATTCACCACAACTCCACTTTTCTTGCCTTTCCAAGACCTTCAAGCCCATTTCCAAGCTTCTCCAATCCATACAACTCCACGGTTCCCTACTGCATGTACGTACCATGTTTCCCAGGATAAGTTTGTCCGTCGGAAGCGAGCAAGCACCACAGGGTCGCCACAACATATGGGCTGCTTCGGCCACCAAGCTAGATTAGGTATCCTCTAAAAGCTAGTTCTCCGTCACTTTAAGGACTCCGCAGCAGAGCTTTTCTCTTTTCTGGAAGCTCGCTTATATTTCCAGCGATGACAAAACCTTGACCTCCTCACTTCCGAAAACCTGTCTTCTAGTAGCGAGTATCGAGATACAAAAACTATTCAAGTCGGGCAATTTTCAAGAAGTCAAATGCTTTCAGTGAATTCGTAGACTCGAAGCACTTAGTTTCCTAAGACTCAGCTATCCAAGTGCTAGCCATGCGCCACGACCCTTGAAGAATGAGGTTTTTTAGGAAAGACAGTCTGAAGGAGGCTGGCGTCGTGGTCCAGTCATGCCTATATAGAAATACAGCCAACTTTGAGAAACTCTTATATAGATAGATGGTTTCGTGAAGTGGCAAAATCTGTTTTTTAGTAGATTTTAATGTCTAAGATGCTGTCGACGGGAGTTTTTTCTGTGCTGGACTACTAATCATGACTGGTGTTGTAGTACCTGGTGCTAGTGCGACCGCAAAAACATGATGGACAAACACCGTCAAGGTGAACATTCATTTTGTGCCTCTACGAATTTGTTTTCCCGACCCACCGATGCCGTTGCTAACGCTCAATCAATCAAGCAATCATCATCAATGACTTCTAACTGGCGTCCAGTCGGGGTGTTCAATGGTTTGGGTTCTCTAGACGCTTCAAATGAATGTAGGCATCTGTGCCGTAGCCCTCCATACTCATAATATTCAGATCCCCGTTGAAATAGCGAGCATAGGACCGGCTAATTGGCAGCCCAAACCCAAGTCCAGCAAGTGGCGAGCTGTTAGGGTCGTGGTCCTGATCTCCAATGAAGTCTTCTTGGATTTTAGGGTCCGCAGTCGTGAACAAATATGACCAGATTTTCTTCATGTTACTTCTCGGAATCCCCCCACCTACGTCCGCTACTTTTACAACGACATCTTCGTTGTCTTGTTCGTCCGCAATGATCACCATGACCGGTGGAATGTTTCCAGAATCACCGTGTCTCTCCATAGTGGCTCGCATAGCATTTTTCAGCAATTCCAACATCATGTAATGAAGATAAGTAGGAATGTAGGGAAACGTCAAGTCCAAGCGCCCATCCATGATAACTTCGGGCGCTGCGCCGTATCTTTTTATACACATTTTGGTGGCATCGCTGGCAGCCTGTCGGACAATTTGTGAAGGACTTGTCTTTTCGCATATCATACCAATATAATCAGGTAAAGGATGTTCTCGAAGGGCCAAATATTGGCCAGCCAAGATACGAATGCCAATACGTGACATGTAGAAACGATCCAAGAAGGCATGACATTCGTCCAACTGCGCAAAATCGAAAGGATCGCCCACTATTTTGTCTTCTCTGGACACGCTTCCTTGCTGTAAGCGCAGTGTTTTCCTCAGTTCATAAGCCCCTCGTGCCATTTGAATCAATACACTTGAGTGGTGCTCGTACTTCTTCTTCAAAAAATGGGCAAACGCTCGTTCATCTTCGTTGCTAAAAATTTGTCCGTATCGTATCAAATCGACGAAAGAGTTTATGTAGATGCCCTTGACGAGCTGAACACTTGGCATATCTCTCATCATTGGAACATTATGCAAGTCTTGAATCCGATGCGCCAATCTAACCGGTAATTCCGATCGTAGAAAGTTAGCCACCTTTGTATGACATCAAAGAATCAATGGAAAGGTGTTGTTGTGGGGGCCTTTTCAGGTCAATGAATGGAGACATATGACTAAAATGAAAAAAAATGGATCTATCATACCTGAATCAGAACTCTTCCCGAAGCCTGGTGTTGAGTGAGACTTCCTTTGATTGCCTCATCTCTGTATGTCTTGCCCAGTAATTCTTGCCGTCCCGTTTTCATCAGTGTGTACATCGAAACGGGCGTTTGCTGTCGTTTACAATACTGCTCTACCATCTCCATAATGTAGCCAGGTATCTCATCATACGGTTGAATTTCATCATCCGCTCTTGGAGAGGGTGGACCACCGTAGCCACTATGTCTATCGAGCGTGGATGATGGTGACACTCTGGGACTAGGGGAAGGCGAGGACGAGGATTGCAAAAAATGAAGCTGGCGGCGAGTGGCTGGAGTTGAATTATTTCTTGGTAGACCAGTATGCATTGCAGCCTTGGACGCGAACGTTCGACGCTGTGTGTTTTTTTGCGTAGTATGCCAGTTGGGCCCCTTCCGCATTCCCATGACATTTGTCACTAAAAACTGTAGGCAGTCATTCTCTTGCAATGGTTTGGGTCGGACATTTTGGACATGGGCCTTGCTCTCGGCAATGATAATGCCAGTGGAGGTTACCGACATGACGGTTGCCCAAAACGCCATATCCTTGTCATGGTTCCGTCCAGACCCTGAAACGCACATGACTGCGTCGGCAGATCGAATGCGCTTTGGAACCATGGGATCCAGTGGTGATTTAATCGGAAATGGATAAATTGAATCGAAATCGATATTGCGAAAGTGCTCGTAATTGGCTTTTTGGTACTCATAATAGTCACGATTGTCCTCAAAGTTTAAAAGTTCCACATCGGTACGAATCGGTGGATAGTTGCACTCCTTCTGGAGTTCGTCGTATCCGCTCAAGTTATCATAGCTGGAAAACTCCAAAGCAATCTCCCAATCTTCCATGACATGGCCAGGTGCACCAGGCGATATGTCTAAGGAGGACGGATCATCCAGTTTCACGTGCGTCCCGTCGGGGTGTTCAATGATTCCGGTAAAGATGAGTTTGTCCTTGGCATCGTTAAAAATATGGATAGCTCGAGTTCCGTTGTCGTCGGCATTGTCACTGGCACCCCTGGACTTGCAGAAGACGCACGGACAGGTCTGAGATCCACCAGAATGATCAGAGGCGAACTTGTCATTATGGTTTGGTGTCGTTGCAAAGCATTGATGTCTGGAAAGTCTGGAAAGTGCTAGTATTGGATGTGCACGATGGGCTAGCCTCAATGGCGCCATTCCAGCTTTGATGGCGACGACGACAGAAGACCTCAACGGGCGAAAGGCAGATGCTAACGAGGACATCATTCTGTCTCCCTTACTTCACAAAGCTAGCTAGGATATCTCAAACTTGATCAATACAAAGGTAATAGCTACTAGCTAGTAAGAAAATGGTCGAAATTGAAAGAGACAATGGAATTGAAAGGGCGGGGGAACGGCAAACTAATTGCGTTAATCAAATGGAAAGTTGGAGTGTTGGAGTACTACTAGTACTAGCTAGCTAGTAGGTAGTGTTGGAGTGTTGGAGTCAGTGTTGGAGTGAGTCAACTGTTGCATGGAGGACAGACTTGACAAAAAAGATTTCAAAGGCGCACACACACTCATCATTCGGGACGCACAGTAGTGCCAAAGAATGGCGGGAAAAGTGATTGCCAGATGCCACCAGAGGGACACAGTCTTCGCTATCAACAACGGCAACACAACGAACAACAACAATCCAGCGAGTGGAGCACTACAACAACTGAATACTACTACTAGCTAGTACTCGATTACCAATAATTGAGAGAAGAGCAGAGCGTCGAGGAGATTGCAACATAGTTTCTCTTCTTTCAGAATCTTTTAGAATATTGTATTGAATTCGAGGGAGAAAATACCAAAGAGAGAGAGAGAGATTTTGGAATAAAAAGAGTTTCTTTCAACGCTGAAGCTAGCTGACAACTTGCCGCATCATCGAGGCTATCCTTCAAGAATCAATCAGAATCAGAATTCGACTACAGAATTGTACTGGAAAAGATACCCACATTCATTGCTTGGACGTGCTACCGAATATTTCTATAAAATATAGCGGTCATTCATAAGGAGAGACAGAATTAAAACATGGCGAGAAAGTCGATCAAGAAGACCAATAGTTCTCGGGACATGAAGTCTCCTGCTCAGACAGACGCCAACGGAAACAAGGTAGTCTACACCCAAACCCCGCTGCATGCTCTTGATGATGTTCCTGAACCATCCACCAGCAGCAGTATCAATCGTCATGCTGTATCCGCAGCGGATATTCTAAGTCAAAGTCTCAACAATTTGGACAAGAGCAGTCAACACAATGCCGAGGGAGGAGGAGCTGGACATCGAAGTGCGAGTTTTCTCTTGCAAGGAAGTGCTAGCAATCTCTTAAAAGGCGGCGCCCCTGGAAGTGGTAATGGAACGGCCGCCGTACCTTTACGAAGACGAAGTCAAAGTGACTCATCCAACCAACTTTTGAGCACCAGTACCCACAGTCACACGGCGAGTTCCAGATCGGGGAGAGGAGAGAGAGCGGATTCAGCTGTTCGTTCCTCCATTCAAAAACGGTCCATCTATGCCCCCAAAGAATTGGATGATAGTGGACTCACCCAGGAAGGATTGGCAGATGCACTCAAAGTATATGATGCTTCAGGAGATGATAAGAGTGACAGCAGCGCCGATTCTTATGATGCCAATAATAATGCAGTTAGTGGAATTGGACACGACGAAGAAAAAGGGAAACGAAAAGACGTCATGAAACGACAAATCTCTTCCTTGTCTCAGGGTTTGAAACAAGGATCCGTGGCCGATATGTCACAAGTGAGTGACTTCGACGATGATGACGATGATGGTAATGGTTCCCTTTCTTCTCAGGATGAGTATGGGTTTTGTGGCATTCGGGCTCTTCATTTTCGACGTTGTATCAACATGAATCGCATAGCCACAGCGGTGGTCCGCCTAGCACCTTGCTTTTGGTGCTTTCCGATTCCTGTGAGCGCCACCGATCGCACGGTATTGACTCGCTTGAACATTATCAGTGCTTTCTTCGCCACAGGACAAATGACGGCTGCGGCTTGGTTGATTATTGTTCTACTCATCCCAGAAAATCACGCAGAACAGTCACCGGATCAAAATCTCACCCACGGCATGGCACCCAATTTGTGGAGCTTAACGGGATCCATGTATTCCATTGGGTTTTTTGGTACGTTTCGAGGTCTTTTTTCCAGATGAGCTGCACTGTTCACGTCGACATGGGGTCTGACTTTTTCCTTGGCGTGTTTGCCCCCTTCCTCAAAACCAGGCTTGGTCATCTTTGTGAGCAACCTTGTTACTCTAAAGATCATTCAAGTAGTGAATCTTGTTGGGGCCATCCGTTACCTTTGGAGTAAGTTCTCCCAAGTGTTTTTCGATTTACATATTTATACTCTTTCTCTCCAGAGTATCTTACGATTCGACTCTTGTACATTCGTCAACAGTCCTTTTGTACTTGCTGCCCTTCGAGATTTTTTTTGTGGCAAGCATTATCGGTAAGTCTCTCATTGATTCCCTCGGCAGATATCCACGGTTAGGTGAATTTACGACTCAACTTGATTTTGCTTCTTCCTGTAGATATTTACAATGTAACACATGTATGGATTAAGCACTGGTGGCTTGTTCCATCGATGGCTTGGTTTCGAGAAATATACTGCGAACCCGGAACAGCAGGTACACGCTGTATGGTCCCGCTGTTTGCAAACGGCGCAGACTATACTGAGAAAGACTGGTGTCTGGATAACTACCAGGCAACCGACTGTTTTGATATTCGACTCGCTGCCCAGGCCGAGACCGAAGATCTACTTCGGTTGTTCTACAATAGTCAAGTTGCATGGGGATGTGCTCTTCTCCTAATTCTCTCTTTTGTTGTGAATACTCTGGAACGCATCATCTCGCGACCCATGGTTCAAAAATCGAGAGAATCCAATGTCCCAGCTTGGCTGTCTTTACCATTTCTCGGGTGTACAGCCGTCGGGATTGTCTTCCGGTACACCCCGTCCTCCGTCCTCAGTGCTCGATCTGGATCTACCTACTCTTGGCTTGGAACCGCCTATATGGCATGTGGCGCGCTATTCTTGTTGTCGTCCATTTTGGGATGGTTCATCTCGACGTTCTCCATTCTCAGTGGTCGTGATAAACGATACAAACTCTTGTCGGTCATTTTATTCATCTTTTTCAACGCGGTACGTTTTTGGTTGAGAAATCCAGAGCCACATAAGCGTTGTCGAAATCTTGCTTTGATGCCATCGAACTCACTTTTGATGGTTTTTTACATTAGGTGACGAGTCTGATTTTAACAGCCATCTTCGTCGCCAGCATTTCCTACTCTGTGGCCCTCGTGGATATCCCCATTACGCCAGACCAACAACAAAACATTGCCTGTGGTGTGGACACGGCCGACAGTTGTTCCAATTGTGATTTGCATATCCCCGATGCACCCAAATGCCCCGAATGGTCTTTGGACGATGTGAAAGCCGTGCTTCAGACGCAAACCAAAGGAAGCGCAACCTTGGCCATTCTGTTCTTTTTGTACTCGTTCAGCGCTCTGCGATTTGGATTTGTACTACGAAAGCATGTTACCATGTATCAGATTGATTACGTATAAATGAGTAACTATACAAAAACTCTCAAAAGCAGCACAGCATTGGCATAACATAACGCCAGTCGAGTAACTATTTTGTCTAATATAGTAGTAGTATTTAATATAAGAACGGGAGGATTGTTGTAAGCTTAAGTGCATGATGTGGCTGCATAATAGAACAACAGGCGTGCTATAGGTGCTATAGACCTTCAATGGTGGCAATGATCAAGGCCTTTTCGTCTCGAAATTGTGGGTCCGCATCTTCTCTGTCTTTGTGCAAGGTCTCCAGATAAGCACAGAGCTTGACGCTATTGTCTTGGAGTATTTTTATAACCTCCGGTGGTTTGTTGGGATTCGCAACAAAGACTTTAAAGACGTGAAAGGCATCCAAGGTTATATGCGGAGAGGTATCCCGCAACAGCTTCATGACCAGAATCAAGTTGCTTCGGTCTGCCACGTATCGGATCATAATGGCATAGTTGGATCGTGTCAAAAGCACAGTGGACAATATCTGCAGCGCGCATCGACGCGTCATGTAATTGGCTGTATCGGAGAGCAACTTTGGATTGAAGCGTTGAACCCAAATGGCATCATAGTCGCGGGTTAAAAAGGTGGCGGCAATATCGGCCATGGCCAGTTGGGATTGTTCATCGACGTGCTTGTCGCCTCCTCCTGTCATAATGACCCGTAGTGTTTCCATAGCGTCGCTGGATACATCAAAGTTTGGTAAGTGGACATATTTCTCTAAAAAGGGAAAGACATACCGTTGCGTTCTGTCGGTTGTCACTGTGAGCTCTTGGTAGAGAGCCACTTGTCGCAGACACGACCGCAGGATCGAGCCAAAATGCAAGGAGCAGTCCGCTTGCCCACCGTGCATCGTACAGTCATGACCTTTGACCAAGGAGGACATGATTTCATCAAATCGGGATTGTACATAATCTCGAAAGGCTTCCATGACGGGTTGGTACAAGTATGCATCGGATCCCTCCAAACCGCAGATCAAGAGATAATTGATAATGGACGCCACATGCTTGCGACTTTCAAAGGGCAAGATGCCCAAATTATCCAATAAACGAGGGACTACATGATTAAAAGCGTCTTCGGTCAGTGCCTGTACGGTAGCGGCTGCCACGGCGGGAGTCCCCCGACCTTGTTGCGTGGTAACGCGTCGTTCTTCCGACAACAAAAATCGGAGACGCTGGGATCGGGCAGCCAAAAAGTCTTCGGGAGAATCGGCATTATTATTCGTTTCGCCATTTTCTGTTGCGGATGAAGTTGCATTATTTTCTGTGGATGTTTCGGAAGACGCCTGTTGTTGTTGTTGTTGCTGTTGTTGTGCGGATGCTCCACCGAGACAAATCTGTTTTAGATTTTCATCAATGCCGGTGACCAAACTCAAGACATCTTTGCAACTATCAATGCTTTCAATGCCTTTGGTTTTCTTGCCAAAGAATAAGCCGCCCGACAGCCATTCAAAGGGGCTGGCTGGTGCGTCTGTTGCCATCGTCAAGTGAAGAACTATAAATGCAAGCAAGCTAGTTCCTACGTACGGTGTATGGTGGTGGTAAAGGTTAGTTGTCGTCCCTTGTTGCTTCGATAGTTGATGCACTCCTCTTCAATTTACTACTCCAACACGGTAAACTGTCATGTGGATATAGATGACTTTGGTCTCCGCGCTGGATTTTTTGTTTGCTGCGTGACCCGTCTATTTGGGGGCAGCAGCTGGGTGCCCCATAATAATTGCCCCCTCCTCCGCACTCAGGACTCACTCATTTTTTTTCATTCAATGAATGTTCCCGCAAAGGTTAAGGTTACGGGGACCCTCACAGGATCCTCGACCTCCCCGACCTCCTCGTGCACCCAAAACCCTCCTTCGTCTCCAAGGCTAATTGATTGATTCATTGATCATTCAGTTGCAAGCCAACAACTAAGTCCTTGGAGAGGGGTTGTACTCTAGCTAGCTAGTAGTACTTTACAATCAACAACGACAGCTACACTATCCATTGGAACCATGACGAATGCAGCATCGACCGATCCAGAAGGAGGCACGACATCAAAATCAGCGAAAGCGGCCGCCAAACCAAAACGAAAGACGAGTCGATCTTCCAAAAAACCGTCTCCCTCGAAGAAAGCATCGTCGTCGGATCCAGTGCTAGTAGTACCAGCAGAAGCAGAAGGTCCACCAGCCGAAAAGCCGCCGGCCAAAAAGCGTCGGAAAACAACCACCACCACGGCTACGAAAAAAGGCGCGAAAACAAGTAGTACCAAAGCAGCCACTACCGCCGCACAAGCTTTGGAAAACGCTCGCCCGACGGCCCCAGCAATCACCCACTTATTAGTGGTAGACAATGGCGGAGATGCACTGAAATATGGATGGATCCAAAACAACCCCAACACAAAGAATGACGAAGAACAACAACAACCTGCCACTAGCAGCACTATCCTTTGCAAACGACTGCCCAACGTGACGGCGCGATTGAAACATCAATTGACGATTTTGGTAGGCGACGAAGTGGAAGCCATGGCACAAAGCAATCCCAGTCAAATGTATGGCGTTACCAGATCCACCGAACGAGGGATCATTACCAACATGGGCAATCAAGTTCAAGTCTGGAAACGAATGCTCGATCAATTGGGCGTCGTGGTGCGATTGGATTCCGAAGCCTCGCAAGCCTTTGGATGGAACGTTCCGACCAAACGGGCGACCAAAAAAGTGAAACAAGCAGCAGTAGCAGCAGCAGCAACTACTACGAATGCAGATGCGGAAACAAAGGCTCAAGCCATCATACCGGCATCATTCGTTGCTGTCTTGCTGTTGGTGCCACCCCATTGTCCCCGGGTCATTTTGGATCAAATCATGTATGTGTGGATGGAAGATTTTGGCATTGGCAGTGTTGGGTTTGCCACGTCGCAGGTCGTTGCCACCAAGCCTCACGCCGACTTTTTGACGGGATGTGTGGTAGACCTGGGGTGGAGTGCCACAATCATTGTACCAACCTTTCGAGGAAGCATCATTCCACCGGGGGCAAGGAAAGCCGCCTTGAATGGTGATGCAACAACCAACAGTGGCACTGAGGGTAATACCAATAATAAGGAACAACAGGTAGCAACAACACCATCGTCCTCGTTGTCGACTATACGGCGACTTCCGTTGGGTGGACGTCAGCTCGTCAATATCTGGAAATACTACACGAGTTATCGACAATGGAATCTCATGGATCAAGAATGGATCATGCGGGATATCTTTCAGCAGTTGGCCTTTGTGTCCTTGGACTTCACGGGCGATATTTTACTAGGCCGAAGAACACCCCAAGGTCGTCGAAGCTACGATCGAAATTTTGTCTTGCCGGATTATCAAACAACCTTTCAGGGCCAAGTGGAATTGACAGATCAGCTCAAGCGTCTACAGCAAGAGCAGCAAGAAGCAGACGCGAAAGAAGAGCAGCAGCTCAGAGACGAAGCAGAAGATGACGAAGATGAGGATTTTGACAATGCCAATCCACAACAAGATATAGAAGAAGAAAACGAGCACGACGACATGGATGAAGATGATGGTGAAAATGACGCAGACTCAGATGCAAAGGTGGATGAAAGTGCCGATGAGAAGGACGCCAAGCAAAAGAAGCGAAAGAGGAGGAAATCCTCCAAATCGAAGAAACGAAACAAGAGAAAGACAGATGATGAGGATGAGGAAGATGATGATGCGGACGAGGATGACGAGGATGAGGACGACAACAAAGATTTAATGAGGCAGCGTCTTTTGCGTCAAAAACAAGAAGAAGAAAGAAGACGCCGGGAATTAGAAGCTGAACAACAAGTGCTTGCGAGCGTTTCACTGTACCTGAGATTCTCTTCACGCCGTCGGATGCAAACCTACCCGTTGAGATGGCAGGTCTACCGCACGCTATTGTTCAAAGCATCCTGGCCTGTCCCAAACATTTTCAACCCGCCCTCTTCCGTTCCATTCAACTCATCGGAGGCCTTGCGCAGCTGCCAAACCTGATGGAGAGATTATACAGAGAGATGCGAGCTTTAGTGCCTCAGGAGTATGAACTGGACATTTCCTTGTCTGAATCTCCCGTGGAACAAGCGTGGATAGGAGCCAGGGATTGGGCTAGCCAGAGGCCTTTCACAGAATGGAGTGTTACCCGCGATGAGTGGGAGTCCAGCCAAAAGCGAAAACCATGGTTGAAGCTTTTGTCTTCCAAGGGGGGAGCTTTGGTATGAAGGCAGAAAAGTCTTCCAAAAAAGAGCGAAACAGACAATCAATAACTTTGTTCAGCCCACTACATCTGCTTCAGATTAAGAGTTGCTAATCAGTCATCATTACCGGTCCCGTCGAGTTGGTATCCAACGATTCATTGACTCTTACACCAGGCGCCGATGGCAAGCTACAATCCAAATATTTCGTTCTGTTGAACTTGAAGTGGGAAAAATTCTATTCTAATATGCTATAGTTTGCCGACAGAGTTTTTACACGCTCATAAGATCAAGTGTTTAAGACCAATTCATACTTTACATACATGAATTAATCTACGGCATCGTAGTCGTCATCCTCACTATTGAGCATGGTGATTTGGACCGATGATTTCGGCCGTTTCAGAGATTCCTCCACCACCATGTCACTACTTCCCTCGGGGGTACCTTCCTCATCGCGTCTTAGAAACTGTACACATTCGTCGATCCGCTCCGATACTTCCTCCTTTTCTTCTACCATATCAGCCCATTTTAAAATGACATAAACTCGGTTTAGCCGCAGTGTTTCTCGAGATTTTCGCCCAGATGCACAAAGCATTAATAAGGTCTCCACTAGAAAAAGGCGTGTTGTCGCATCCGGTTCTCGAATTTTGTCGGGACCTTCCAACCACAAATCAGGGTCTAATCCCTTCTTTTCGTCCAAATCCAATTCTTCTGGCCCAGCCAAGGGATAGAGAATGTGTTTGGTCAAGTTGACGACATTCAAAAACCACCACGCCGAATCTCTTTCAAGACAACAATTTCGGATGGTACCAGCAATACCTCGCCGTCGAATAGGATTCCGGGATCGCAACTGTGGTACGATGGCTTGAAAGACTGTGGTTGGATTTTCATCCTTTTCATCTTTTCGTCGGATTTTCAAAACAAATTGTCTCGCTGCTTCCACTTGTGCACAGTTCATCAAGACGGCAGCAAAATGCTGATAGGGATCTTTGAAATTGCTATCTAATTGTTCATCCGTCACAGGTTTCACCATGGCTTCAATATTGTCGAGATCGTCGTTGTCGTCACCGCTGCCAGTGTTGTTGTTGTGTTTGCCAGTCGAGTTCATCTTTTCATAGGGATGATAATCCTCACAAAAATCCGGTCGTAAATACCGGGACAACATCAATTCCAACAATGGCTTGCTTGGTAATTTTTCCTTTTCTTCTTCTGTCAGTTCGCTGGGTGCCACTGCTTTTTCTGGCAAGGTCTTGCCCACCAATTCAACAGCCCCTTGTTCATTGCGTGTAAGATTGGCGAGAATGGCCATGGCAAAATTCACTCGTTTTCTCCATGCATTCCAAGGAGTGTCATCCTCTTGACCAGATGTTGATTGCTGTGCTGTTGGTTGTTCTTTGGACGGGGCCGCCGATAGAATTACCTCTGTTACTCGATGAATCCCTCCTGCCAATAATAATTCTTCCAAGCATTGCGAAGAACAAGCATTGGTCCCTTGGGACGACAAGACGACAATGCTTTTCAGTGCATTTACTCCCAAGGTAGGATTGGGATGCGAAAAGTTCTTCGCCAGAGCCTTGACGAGACCATTTTGCACCAATTTTTCCATTCCGTCTCTGATGATCAGGGTGCGTTCATTTGCGATCATTTGAATTTGTGTTATGATTCGTGAAGAAATACAGGAGATATTAATGATTATGGGAAGGGGTAGAAAGTATGATTGTGTAGAATAGAAGAAAAATGAGACATTATGTGAGCGATGCCAATGTATGAAGTAGGGAATATGATAATTATTTTGCCCCTGATGACTTACTGATCTCTCACTTGCAATATGGCTTCGGATGCTTCGATTCGGAGATCCACTCGGTCGGAGATGAGAAATCCAAGTAACTCCTCATACATTTGTTTCTCATCTTGATTTACTGTCATTTATTCCGTCAATGTACTAGTAGCCCTCTCGCTTTTACAAAGACACTATTTTTTGTCTGATAAAGTATTTGAGCTCGCTCGATAGTTCAGTTGTAGCTTATTAGAGAGCAATAGCCAACGTAATAGCCAGCTATCTACAAGACATTTACTTCTTCTGCAGATAATAGCAAACAGGAAAACACGAAAATGAGTGGAGGATATCGATCCAAGCAAACATCATGCCAGTATCAAATCGGGACTGGAAAAGAAAGCGTGACACAAAAATTCTTTTGATGCTAATTGTGATTCGTGGAAGAATCTTGAGTCCTGCTCGTGACCAACAGCCAATCATATCCTGCCGCTAGCTAGTTGAAGATTTAGTTAGCCTTCTGTTTTTAGAGCTTCAACCTGGTACAACGGGTTCAACATGAGAGATTTTTTCCTTTCCCTGTTAGGGATATCAAACATTCAAGCATACTAGCTAGCTACGACGTAGTAGTAGCCTGCTGTATGTGTTGTCTGTTGTCGATCCTCTTGTAGCCCCCACCACTGCTGTACTGCGGATCATCCATCCATCCATCAGTAAGACAGTTGAAGTGGGCGTTCAGGGGGGCGCCAAAGCTGGCCATATTAATTGTAGTAGAGCAAGCAAAGACGGAAGCAAGTGGGCTTCGTGTCGTGGTTCGTGGGAACGATCATTGGTGAGAATTTCTAGGAGTGAACCATGGAAACGACAACTTCAAGACCTGGCAATGCTGCTTCGGTTCCAGTAGATACGGCAAATGCGGTCGATGGGCAATCCACTGTGGCAACCGAAGCTGGTGAAAACCCAATGGCGGCGGTCCATCCACACAGTACGACTGCTGCTAGTAGCACTAGTAATGTGTGTACTCCGAGTGCAAGTGTTACCGGCATGCCCGTTGCGCCTGGAAGCACCACTTCAACCACTCAAGTAAAATCTTGTACGCCCTTCAATAGTGAAAGCAAAGGCGAGACAACAATCGACGACACTTCAGAAACGACTTCTTATGAAGCTCTTTTTGAAAAGCTAGGGAACAAAGGGGCTACCATGGTCAAGGGTACAATAGGCGGAACGGCTGCTGCTCCTGTCGCACATTTCTCATCCCCCCAAGAAGCCACAAAACGCATGTTCCCACATGCCTTTGGTAGTGTTCCCTCAGTCTCGCCAGCCACACTCACATCGACGATGACAATCAGTTCCCAAACACCAGAGGCAGCAATTCTTCCTGCTCCTACCACTACAAGTAGTGCTGGAGCGGAGAGTACAATCCACACCCAAGCTCTTTCCAGCGATCCGGCTGTAGCTCTTTCAGGAGGAGGCCACTCGAGTATGTCCAGCTTGAATGGCACATCTGTCCTCAAGAGCCAAGCGCCGGGTAGGGAACAACAACTCAACAACAAGGATACGCATGCGGTAAGTAGTTTGAGTGGCCTTTGAGATGACATTGATCGAAATGGGATACTGTATATTTCTCACAATACCAACTTGAATCTCTCTGGACTAAAATAGGCTTCAGACATTGCCAATGCGAATGCACCCGTGCCAATCGCTGCTGCTCCCGAATCTTCAAGTTCCGTGCAGCAGGCTAGGAGCACCAAGCCATCGGCTAATCTGCGGCGTGGCAAGGTTAGTAGACACAATCCCACCGTATAACTTTTCGGTTTGTTTCCATAACGGGTGTACTCATGCAATAGGACACCATGGTCTTCCTTTCTTTATATAGTGGACAGCGGAAGAAGAGGCCTATGTAGCACGAGTGATTCAGGACTTCAATTCTGGGTACTTGAACGCTCCTGCCGGTACAACGCTTCGGAGTTACCTCTCGGAAAAGCTTCAGTGTGATCCCATGAGAATAACCAAAAAGTTTACGGGTGATTCTTGTATTGGAAAACGCGTCTTTCATCCTGCCGTTCGAAATCCCAACAATGCCGCTGCGATTGACAAAGCACAGGTAAGTAAGAGAAAAGTACTGTACAAAGAGGCATGGCATTTGTAATGTGAAGAAACCTACTTGCTAACTATCATGCGACCCTCGGGTACTTTCCTCAACCGCCTTTCTAAACACTACTGCAGGCTGAGTTGGACTCTCTGGAGCGACGATGGAGACGTCGCCTCGAAATGCAACAGCGGGACTCTGCCAAAAAAGCTGCTGCAGCGACGGCATGTGCTCGAGGTCAACACGGGTTTCAAGATGCTGGAGCGCAAAACCCAAATGTTGTGACGCAAACCGCTTCTTGGCTGGATCGCGCCTCGAATATTTTGAAAGAAACCGGCTGTCCGCAGCAGCCAAAACAACAAGGTACTACTGCCGTTCTACTGCACTCGTCCAAGCAAAAGTTCTCACTGACCCAAGAACAGGCTCAAGCGTTACAATCCCTGCCAAAAACGGAGATCGAGAAGCAGATGAAGGAAGTGGAACGACTGATTCACGAAGGTCCTCTCGTACAACAAACGACTGCAGGTCTTTCCCTCACCTTGCACGATGATGATATCAAGCAAGATTCCTCCTCGGACGGGTCATCCGATGGCCAACGAACTCCACCTGAACCAGCCGATAAACGAATGAAGACGGGAGCGGAAGATGCGGAAGCACTGGTAGGCTTTCTGACGGCAGTGCGCGCGTCAGCAGCTGCGGCTACTACCTGTAGTACAGACTCGCTATCCGCCTGAGCATTTGTTTCACACGACGACGAGAGTTCCTGCAGGAGTTGCCACATCTGTAAGTCAGCTCGGATGATAACGGAGCCCAGTCCGGGCTTCATTACAAACGCGGTGTGTCGGTGTTTGCGTATAAGCAATGACAAAACTATCTTTCACTCAGCCAAGCCACAAGCGATCGCAACACCGCCACCAATGACCATGATTATAGTATCTGATCTGCGAATGCTATGAGGATTCCTCTAGAAGCAATACAACGACAAATACGCGAAGCTCTCACGAGAGAGCATCTTTAGGAACCTGATAAGCATTCTATTATTACAAAGTAGGATTGGCCAACCATTGGAGACATAATCATTATAAGCACGTAATTTGAGTAGGGTGTACGGGACAAAGTACATCATCAGTAAGGCGGAGACATGACACCGGGATAGGAAGCAGGTGCCCACAGAACCTCGGGAATAACGCAGTTTTTGATCGCTCCGAAAAACCCATGTTGTAGATCGTATCCACACTTCTCCTGCGCATCATTATAGATGGGCGTCGCAACAATATATGTGATTGCCAAAAGCACAAGTAGATTGTGAAGCAGGGCGGCGTGCCTTTGGAAGGCGCCGGGCTTTTGTTCTTTCACAGGTTTTTGGAGTGTTAGATATGCCAACCGACTGTCCGCAGAAGCACTAATGGCGTGGAATTGGACATCCTCTTCCCCGGCTAACGATGACGCAAACGGCCTCGCAGCAATACAAGTAATAGGTAGATCGTGGACCTCCGCGAATACTTTCAGAGGCTTCCAGTCGTCAACTGACCATAAAATGATCGATCCATTGACAGAACCAAGAGCTAGCAGAGCCCCATCACTTGATAATGACATTGCTGACATGGGTACTTCACTAATCTCGGTTCTTTCACACTGGAATCCTTCAGGTGTTTCGAACCATCTCGACAGGAAAGCACTTCCCCTTCGAGCCGAGGCAACGGTAATGACATATTTTCCCTCCAAATCGCCAAAGGCGCAGCCCCTCACAAGCACTTGCTGGGGTCCACGTTTGGCTGCCTTGGCTGCGGCTTCCAGTGCCTTTTTTCCGCCCAGTTTGGCACCATCAATGTTGCACGTCAATTCGGCAATCGATTCCTCCCCTTGCCAGACGCGGGCCGTCCCATCTTTGGCGGACGACACCATCCGCTCTCCTCGACACGAAAAGTCTATACTGCACACCGTTTTCGTGTGTCCTTTGCAGGTATACAAAAGATTCTCGCCTTCAAATACGTCGTCGGTAATCGCATATACCTTGACTTCGCCATCTTCGCAACCACACGCCAATATGGATACCATGTTGTTGACGGCAATTGCATTAACGCCATCTCCTCCTACTTCGATTTGTCCTCGTTTCTCACAGGAGGGCAAACTATATCGCTCTACAAGTTTCCCCAGCGCCACAATGAGCCATATCTCACCCGTCATGGGGTTCTGTACAATTTTGACGGCCACACCGACTTGTTCTCCTGTATCGATTCGTCTTGTGTCCCCATCTGGGGCTCGAACCATCACAGCATTGTTGATGCCGGTCTTGGCCGAACCACCTCCTCCACAATAGGCAACCAAAGATAAACCAGTACCAGGATTGGCATACCATGACATTCCAAAAGCTGGAACATTCAGAGGGTCGATGCGACTTGGAGGTTTCAAGGGAATCGGCATGATTTAGAACGAACTATGATTATTTTGTTTGTGTAGTGGTCAAAATTAAAGGTGTCGTTTCGCTGAATTGATACGGCAAAAGCTCGACTCAACAATTTTCTCACGAATCAAGGTGCAGTTTCGACAGCTGTATGTTATTGAATGATTCTCTGGTTGCAAGTCTCTTGGTGTTGCTTTGACTTGCCTCTCTCTTGCTAATAGCTAATAGCTAATAGCTAATAGTATTGATTGGTCTACTATCCGGATAGCTACAGTAATATTACTAATAGCGAAAGCTACCAGTACAACAGATGATATCACATGTAGATAGTGTTTTGTTTCGTGGATTACAGCACCGGCTACTACCGGTACTACTACTAGTTAGTAGCTATCTACCGGTAGGCTGTAGTCGCACTGATGTACACAACTTCAACTGTTGTCCCACAAAGCGCGGCATGCGACCCCTAACCGTCGAATATCTTTGAGCCACGAGTGTTCCTTTCATAAGACTCGACTCGACTCTAGTTAGCTAGCTACTCTAGCTAGGGTTCTCGTTGTCATGACTTTTTTTTGCCACTCGTCCAAAACCTGCGAGACACAAATACACAACAGAAAAAGACCGTCTGGATCCGAGGACAAACCAGGCGTAACACACAAAAGAAGCAGTTGTGCCTTTCAAGTTAAAGGGATTAATTTAGGTTCTTGTGATTGTCTAGCTAAGTTGATTGGACCAAAACCGGGGCAAGCAAAAGGGAACTCCGAATCAGAAGTGCCTTTCAAGTCATAGAGATAGACTTGCCTTAGCTCTTACACAAAACGAAGGAAGTCACGTACCTCGCTCTCCGAAAGATCGCAGAAAGCAGCCGTCCATCACAAATAAAGTTCTAAAAACAACTCGAAGATGGCAGCGAACACTCTACAAGATCGACGTGGCGTCAACATCGCACGGAACATCGCCTTTTTGCTGGTCTTTCTCTCCTTTGTTTGCCTGTACTTTAACCTCAGTTTGGTGGCTCTCATTTTGGTTGTACTGGCTGTCGTGTCGGGAGTCACCTGGGAAAGCATTACACGACCTCCCGTCAACAACCCCGCCGCCTTTTTGGCGCGTGCTCGCGAAATGTCGCCCCCACGACCCGTCTTGGTCTGTCTGGGTGATTCCTTGACCCATGGGCGGGTATCCGACGATTGGACAATGAAAATTCCTTCCAGGGTGGCCGAGAAAATGAAATTTGATCCTCCCACCAAGGCTGACTTCATGGATCCAATCTGGGTGGTCAATGCAGGACAAAATTCCATCACCTCCTTTGTCATTTTGCAGGAGCGCTTGCAAGCGGCATTGGCTTGTTATCCCGATTACATTATGGTCATGATTGGTTCCAATGACGTCTTGGCTATGCACAGTCCATCTGTTTCCCGCGAAAAAGTTCATACCTTTTTTTTGCCAGAAGAACCCAGCATGCCAGTCTTGAAGAAAAACTTGACGGCAATTGTCGATTTCATTACCAAAGCATCGCCCAAAACGGAATTGGCCTTGTGTACCTTGCCACCCATGGGAGAAGACATTGGAGATTCGATCAACAAATTGGTCAAGCAAGCCAATGAAATTGTTCACGATGTCGTCGACACTTACAATAACAAAAATCCAACCACTGCAGGAGGTAGCAGCAAAGTCACCGTGCTCGAAGTGGGCGAGCGATTGCAAAGCGAGATTATGCAACGAAACAAGGCATCCAAGAGTGCTATGAGCATCGCCATGATGGTCCCCCTTGCTTTGATTATGATTCCACTGCGTGTCTTCTTGGGCATGTCATGGAAATCCATGACGGGTTTATCGGGTGGATCCATACTGCATGATACCTTGCATCTCAATGAAGATGGAGGAGATGTGATAGCGGATATTGTGGTGGAATGGCTCTTTCTGAAAAATGTTCACAAGGCTATTGCTGTCAAGCAGTTTTAATGAATCCAATCCAAAAATATACTTGGGCATGATAATGCCTGTCATACTGAGCGTCTCTCGTGTACAAGAATTAATGTGTTACCGCTACGCTATATTTGTTCCTGTTGTTTCTCTCCTTGAAGGGCCTCGGATATTAGTGTACTATATTTTTCGTTGCAGTACCGGAAAAAACGGCCTGTTGGAATTCCTAGTGGTGCAAAATTAAATTTATATCATAAAGAAGGAAACGCGACCTAGTTAAACTCCAATTTGGACAAAAGGTACAATTCAATTTCTGGCGTCGATCAGATCTTGTCAAGCTTCACGCAGCACTCAGCAGAAACGGTTCAGCTTCCACTCTATTCGTCAGGTAGTCATTCGACCACTTCCACTGTAAATATGACACGGAATAAAAATGTTTTTGGACAAAAAAGGTGCTGCGTGGGACCATTCATGGATCAGATCCAAAGAATCCTGCAGCTCACAATATTTTGAGAGACTGTAGTTTTACCGCCCATTGGAAGCTGTACTCGGCGGACACCCACCAATTCAAGAGCTCTGATAGCGGATGTCAGCTCATACTTGAACCTCATTTAACCCTCGAGCGGGATGGAACTGTTTAGAAACGAATCGTCATAAAAATCGTTCGTCAAATGCAAGCGAAATTTACTCAATTTTGGTTTGGAAAGGGACTTCACAAGAACAGCATGCAGTGACTGTATTCATGCTCTACTACTACTAGCTAGCTAGCAGAAGAGCACTCGCGCGCTAGCTAAACGATAGGAAGACGAACAGATTATGGTTTCCGCTTCTTGGATGAAATCATTATAAGTTATTCTGCAGACATTTTTGATTGTTACACAACATTTGAAAGCTTCTAGCTAGCAAGGCTAAAGCTAGGGTTGTCCACCTGGCAAAATATATCGCGCGGCTGTTGTATCAATAAGCCCAATGCAGGTGCTTTTAAGTCCCTTTGAGACCCAGACCGATTCAAGTAATTGCACCAGTGAGAATAGCAATGATGCCGGAGAATAAATGTGCATTATTTGCCTGACGAAGAAAACACAAACGGAAGCAATGATGTCAGAACGAAAGCAACTCTGCAGTGAGTATCAATAAACATCATAACGAACAAAACACTTGCCTGGAGATTTTGATGGCACATCCATATCAGCCCGGGGTGTTGACTTAGACTTGAGGTGTATTCTTCGTCGATCCAATCGAGAGACACCACTGTCTTTCTTTGATGATCGAGCCTTTCCAGCAAGGACTTTCTTGATGGAGTGACTTGCCCCTTTTAATGTGAAGCGTTTTCGGCGATTGCCACCTTCCGCGGCATCTTCTTCCGCATCAATTTCATCGTCCAGCTTTTCAGTGCTAGTGTCAGTCTGAGCGCCGTCTTTTTGAGGGGACACTTTTTTATCTTCACTTCGCGCACCCTCGTCGTCCTCATCATTCAGACCCTCACCGTCACTAACTCTTCGTGACGGCATCTTTGCGTTAGCTGGCTTGGCGGGCTCCTTCTGGAGAGCTGCAGGGGCAGCTCTTGGTGCGGAGGTTTCTCCCTCCTGAGACGCAGGTTGGGGCGAATCAGATGGCGTGCTTTCATCCTTTTCACCGTCGTGGTCATGGCTATGGATAGCAGCTGATTCCTTCTTGAAGTGCATCTTTCTTCTGTCAAATCGCGATACTCCTTTCTTTGACCTTGCTTCTCCTTTAAGCACTTTCTGAATGGAGTAACTGCCTCCTTTGGACATGAATTTGCTCCTTTTGTCTGCTTCTTCAATAATGTCGTCATCAGCATCCATGTCTTCATCCTCAAGATCATCGCTCACAGACTTGGCAGGTGAAGGTTCTAGAATCTCCGATTCGGATTTAGGTGACGTAGCAGCGTCGGCATCTTGAGTCGAGCTCCGAGGACTGGCTGCTGTGACCCCTCCGACCTTCGAGTCGCCGTCTTTATCATGATCGTGGGAGTGCACAGCTTCTGATTCCTTCTTGAAGTGCATCTTTCGTCGGTCGAATCTGGTCACCCCATCCTTCTTCTTCCGCGCACTGCCGGAAAGAACTTTAGTGATGGAATAACTAGCTCCCTTCGCCATGAAGTTACTTCTGCGGCTGGCTTCCTCTTCGATTTCACGATCCTCGTCATCCATGTCATCGTCGCTGTCTTTCGCACCTTTATCTCCGCCGGCGTCCTCCTCCGCCTTGGCTTCAGACTGAAGCCGTTCAATCTCAGCGTCCATCGCCTTCTGGCCTCCTTCTTTGTGGCCATGTTTGCGCTTCAGGAGATGCCGGATAGAATTACTGGCCCCCTTCAACGAGAACTTGCTTCTCCTGTCAACCGATTTGTCTTCGACTTCTGCCGACTTGCGCCCTTCGCTCTTCATACTGCGTTCCGACGGGTCCTCGGCGTTTTCGGACTCGTCCCCCAAGCCTCCTCGGACTGATGATGAGTTAACCTTCAACTGCGACACCCTGCGCCCCATACCTAAACCAGTGGCCTTCTTTTCCTTTGCTTTTCCGGAAAAGATATTGCGAATTGAATGACCTGCTCCCTTCAGCATCATCTGCCTTCGTGGGTCGGATTCAGCTTCTTTGAGGAGTTCAAGATCTTCTTCGTCAAACTCTTCGCTTCCTTTGTCCTTATCGTCGTCGTCATCGTCTGCTGCACTATTCTTCACGAGGTCGTCGTCTGAAGGAGGTCTTCTCATTGGGGGCCTTGGCGCACTGTTCTTAGCATCTGCTTGCGGGGCAGGCGCGGCAGGGGCGTCCTTCTCTCCCTTTTTGAAGTGCATCTTCCTCCTATTAAACCGGGTTACACCTTCCTTCTTGCGAGCTTCACCCCTGAGAACTTTTTGGATTGAATGACTGCCTCCCTTCATCATGAATTTGCTTCGCTTGTTGGCCTCGTCGATGATATCAGCATCGTCCTCGTCGTCCAGCTCATCACTGTCATCAAGATCATCCGATAATGGCACAGGAGCTCTTGCCGCAGCAGGGGCGGTGGAGTTCGCTTCTGCAGCTGGCTTTTCCTCGCCATCGTGGTCATGACAGTGAATTGCTTCAGACTCATGCTTGAAGTGCATCTTCCTCCTATCAAACCGGGTGACCCCCTCCTTCTTTTTGGCATCACCCCGGAGCACCTTCTGAATCGAGTAGCTACCACCCTTCATCATAAAATTACTTCTGAGGTTAGCTTCTTCCAAAATATCATCATCGGCATCCATGTCTTCATCGTCTTCGTCTCCGAGGTCGGGGTCACTGTCTTCGACGCCACCTTCTCCCTGCAACTGCTCGACCTCTTCAGCACCAAGATCGAGATTGCTGTCATTCTCAGTTTCAGCACTTATTCTTCGGCTCGGCAGGGAAGGGGGAGCAGCAGCAGTTTTCTTCGGAGGTGTAGGCGAGTTCTCTTCGCGGCGAAGTCGTTCTGCCTCTTGCTGGTGGCGCGCATTGATTTCTTCTGGCTTGAGATGAGGCTTATCTTTGTAGTGTACCGCTTCGGACTCTTTCTTGAAATGCATCTTTCGTCGATTGAATCGACCGATGCCGCCGCCGCCGCCATCATCCTTAGTTTTCTTTCCTTTGCCTTTAAAGAGATTGCGAATAGAGTGACTACCGCCTTTAAACATTAGCGACCGTTTATCAGCTTCTTCAAGAATCTCAGAGTCGTCCTCCTCCTCGTCTCTCTTACTTTGACTGTGCTGCGAGGCGCTTACATCTAGTTTAGAGTCGCTTTGATCTTGATTCGCAGAGCTGGGTTCTGCATCGTTATTATCGTTCTTCGTGCTAAGATGACGTTGAGGTCGCTTAGGCATTTGTCTAGCGGCTTTCTTTTCCCTTGCTCTTTCTCTGATTTCTTCTTCCGCTTTTAAGCGTTCGCGATTAATCTCATCCGGCGTTTTATGTTCTTTCTCAGTATAATGGACGGCATCCGACGCGTGCTTGAAGTGAAGTTTACTACGATCCAGTCTGGACAATCTCTTCTCCTTCTTAGCCTTTCCGGCTAGTAGATTGCGAATAGAATGACTAGCTCCTTTCAGCATGAATCTGCTTCTTCTACTGGCCTCGTCTTCTATTTGGGAGTCAGTTGAGTCAACGCTGATGGTCCTCATGGGTGTCCTAGGCGGCTGTCTTTGTTTCTTGACTTCTTCGGTGGTTGTCGGCGTTTCGTCAACAGCGGCCCCTGCAGCTTTCGAGGCACCAGCACCTTTCGCAGGGGTCGGGATCGCTCTCGGTGTTAAGTTTCTCCGATTGATCCGTGAGGGGCCTACTGCCTTCTTCCCGCCCGATCGTGCTTCCCCCGCAAGTACCTTTTTGATGGAATGGGATCCGCCTTTGGCGATGAATTTCGATCGTCTAGCTACTTCCTCGGCAAACTCTTCTCCATCATCAGTGTCCATACCCATGTCCATTATTTCGACGTTTTCACTGTAACTTTCACCCAGGCAATCCAGTACAGCTGCATTCACCGCGGTTTTTGCCTCTTCGCCTTTGTCGCTTTCACCTAGTCCGCTTTCCGCTTGGTTCACCTCGGGCTCTGCTGGACCGTCGTCATCATCATCGGCATCGTCTTCGCCAGCACGTTTGATGCTTCTCCTATCGAATCTCGAAAAACCTTTCTTCTTCCGAGCTTCGCCTTTCAATACTTTCTGGATGGAATGACTGCCGCCCTTCAATATAAACTTACTCCTTCTATCTGCCTCCTCCAAGAGTTCGGCATCATCATCATCATCATCATCCTCGTCGTCGATGTCGTCGTCGTCGTCGACCTTTTCATTCGACGGATGATCACTCCCATTGGCAATCTTATCAATGTCGACTTCTGCAAAGGAACTGTTTCGATTCGGTAGCTGCCTACCTGACTCTGGACCATCTTCCATCTTGACCTCTTCGATTGTTTCTCTGTCACTGCTGTCGCTGATCGTTCGTTGCGGGCGTCTCGGGGGAACCCTTTGAACTTTGTGATCATCCTCTGCTGTGTCCTTGTGATCGCTGGCGCTCACAGCAGACTTTTGCGATTCTTCCATGACTGCAGTATTATTGACTTTTGTTGCTTTTTGTCCTACAGACGAGACATGTAAAATATCACCAGAGGCAGCAGCAGTATTATTGTCAGAGGTCGAATGTTCAGAACAAGCATCATCGTGGTCATGATTACTACTATCATCGTCCACACTGACAGCATTATCGCTGTCGTCGCGATTCCTGGCCGATGATGATGAACTGTGACTGTCTCTGGAACTGTTTCTACTACCGCGACGGGGCCTAGTTTTTTGAGGTGCTTTAAAGTGCATCTTCCGGCGATCAAGTCGAGTGATTCCGAGCTGTTGTTTGGCCGCTTTGGTTTTCCCGGACAAAATCTTGCCGATGGAGTAGCTGGCCCCCTTTACGGTGAATCGACTCCTTCGATCGCCGCTGTTGCCGTTGCCATTGCCGCCGTCAGCCCCGCCACCACTGCTGTCGCTACGGGTGTGACCCGCGCTACTACTCGTAATAGTAGTGATGGTACAACCTGTTGCATTTGTACCTACAGTAGTAGCGGTAGCTGCCGACCCTCTTGAGGCCCCAGATCGCACAGAGTCATCATCATCGGTCAGGAGACCACTACTAGTTCCACGGCCAAACAACAACTCACCTCGACCAGTCGTATTCTTGTATTGGTTCACGAACACTCCTATTTGACTCTCCGTAACATTCCAGGAAGGATTTCGTTTGTGGAAGGCTTCTAGGACTTGTGAAACGGAGGGGTTCAATATGTCCAGCTATACAGAGCGATGGCAGGTTCGAGTGAAGAGGGACAAAGACAACAACAAACAAGAGTGTGAGAATTGAACGACTGACAGACGGACAGACGTTGAAAGTATGACTCGAAAGGAGCGCGATGAAGGCTGGGAAAAGCGCCATGGTGATGCTCTTTTGAACTGCCAATTCAACCACTTGATCGCTGAACAGTGCCTCCCCTTTCTTGCACATGAATATGAGTGGCCAAGCGGTCGCTAGCTGGACTTACTTCGATGAGAACGTCGGCAACTTCGTCGCTAAGCTCGTCAGTGGTGGGATCGTAACGTGACGCTTCTGCCATAGTACACTGACTAGGACAATAGACTAGGATAGCTCAATCTAATGCAGCAGCTGACAAATGATTGTTTGCTATTGCAAGATCATCCAAACAATTGGCTTGCTCACTACTAAAAGCCACAGATAGACAGGTATTGTACGAGTGCAGAAGATTGCCTCGACTTGACTCGGATCTCTTCGATGACTTGCTTCGCGGTCTACTAGCTACTACTAGCTAGAGCTAGCTGGTACTCACTGGTAGCTACGGTATCACTCAATAAAAAAGCGCACTTTGCATGCGTTCAGTTGGACCAGAGGCTCTCCTCGAGGCGGACACAACAAGGGCATGCGCAGGCACCGCAACAAAACCTGGATCAAGGGTCGGTTCAAGGACAGACGAAGAGAAAGTCATTCCTCTATTTTCAGAGCTACATAAGAGACATTCTCAAGACATGAACATAAGTACACTACACATAAAGAGCACGTCACCTATTCACAGTTGCTACTTCGATTTACTCCGATTGGAGTTTAGGGGACTGACCAGGCCGGCGTTTTAGTCGAGTCAAGATTAATTGCTGTCTCTTATACACATCTGACGCTGCCGACGAATAGA
>ENA-ORBV01002776-ORBV01002776.1-microbial-mat-metagenome-genome-assembly--contig:-NODE-2776-length-36416-cov-11.087482_pt1 | contig 36416 bp, 38 predicted proteins | sample MGYA00237777_ERZ505514 | MGnify/ENA primary metagenome ERZ505514 (study PRJEB26160, sample SAMN06269048) | microbial mat metagenome | isolation source: Oligotrophic lake microbial mat | place... | reverse complement strand
TTTTCAAGCAGAAGACGGCATACGAGATTCGCCTTAGTCTCGTGGGCTCGGAGATGTGTATAAGAGACAGCAGCACGGTATAGCCGCTCGATTGGAGGACATCTCGAACGAGGTTGCGGATGCCTTCCTGATCGTCCACGACGAGGATGGTTTCGTGGCCGCTGACGAGGACCGGCACTTCTTCTATCGAGCAGAGTGCCGGAGCCTCCGCGACCTGTGGCAGATAGACCATGAAACTGGTTTTTCCAGGCACGCTGGAGACTTCAATCACCCCGCCGCTCTGCTTGACAATCCCGTAGACGGTGGACAGCCCCAATCCGGTGCCTTGGCCTTTGGGCTTGGTCGTAAAGAAGGGTTCGAAAAGGCGTAAACGCGTCGCGGCATCGATTCCGTGGCCCGTATCGGTGATTTTAATCAAGACAAACGGACCGGGCCGCGCGTGCGGATTGGATTTCAGATAGCTCTCGTTCAAGACGACATTGGAGGTCTCTATCGTAATGGTGCCGTGGGATTGAATGGCGTCGCGGGCATTGACCACGAGGTTGACGATGACGCGTTTGATTTGGGTAGGATCGACGCAGGCGCTGTGAAGATGGGGTTCCAGATGGCTGACGAGGGCGATGTCTTCGCGAATGATGCGGCGCAGCATCTGTTCGGTTTCCCGGACGGCGGTATTCAGATTGATGACTTCGGGCTGGAGCAATTGATTGCGGCTGAAGGCCAGAAGCCGCTTGGTCAAGGCGGCCGCGTGCTCACCGGTTTGAAGGATGACATCCAGCTCCTTGCGGCGTGGACTGCCGGATGTCTCGCGCTGAAGCAGGAGCTGGCAATTGCCATTGATCACCGTGAGAAGATTATTGAAATCGTGAGCAATTCCGCCGGCGAGCTGGCCGATGGCGTCCATTTTCTGAGACTGCCGGAGCTGCTCTTCGAGGCGCAAGCTGTCGGTAATGTCCTGCGTGAAGAGGCGGAAATGCACAACTTTTCCGCCTTGCGAGAGCGCATTGGAGGTCATTTTCACGTGCCGGATCGAGCCGTCTTTACAGACGAGGCGGGCTTCGAAATTGCGGAGATCTTCATTGCAGGCCAGGCGCGAAAGAAGATCGGCGGCGACCATCTTGTCGGCGTGGAAATCGGAAATGCGGTGGCCGAGGTAGTCTTCGCGGGACAGCTGCAGTATGTCCAACTCGGTCTGATTGGCCCAGAGGATAAACCCGTCCGTGCTGACCCAGCTCATGCCGACGGCGGACTGTTCGATGAAGTCCATCAACTCCTGGCGGGTCTTCTGCAACTGAATTTCGGACGATTTATTCTGGGTGATATCCACGTGTGTGCCGGTGAGGAGCAGCGGTGTTCCGTGTTCGTCGCGCGTGAGCACAGCCTGCGAACGGACCCAGCGATACGAACCGTTGGCATGCCGCATCCGGTGTTCAATATCATACGATTTCGAGAAGCCGTTCATGCATCCGGTGAACGCCTGAAGGACGCGGTCGCGGTCGATGGCGTGCATAAGCGCGATCCAATTTTCGCGGGTGTTGAAGACCGCGGCGGGGTCGATGCCGAGCATGCTTTTCCAGCGTGACGAGACGTAAAGGGAGTGGGTCTTGAGGTCGAACTCCCAGACGCCGGCATCCAGAGCACGCAGGGCAAGTTCGAAGCGGTGCTGCGATTTCATGGCGCTGCGGTCACCCGAATGTGAATGCGGATCAGCGCCGGGAGCAGGGGAGGGGAGCGCTGTTCCGTGTGGCTCATGTGGGACGTTCATCGCGGCTGGTGACCTGCCTCTGTGAAATGTGGCACGGAAGACTGTCGCTATCTTGGCGTGATTATCGCGAAAGGCAAATGCGGCCTCGCAGTTTAACCGTTATTTTACCATTTTACATCTTTGTGCCAAATGAATGGCGACGTCCGAAGATAGCTTGCAAGTTATGGGCCAAAAATGCAGTCAGCGTGATCGCGAACCAAAGGTTACGGCGACGCTCGTAATCTCCTTTTTCAGGTAACAGTTTACGGGCTGAGTTTCCGACAACAAAAAATACAATTGTGGAAATAAAAAGGATGACAATCAGTGCCCTTAGGTGCTCAGGCATGAACTCTAGGATTGCTGTTTGGGCTTGAAAATGGCCTTTGCCAGAATAAAATCCAGCACAAGAATCATGATCAGCGCGACGATGAACAACACCATGCCAGAGAAGCCGTGAAGGAATCCCTGGCCGGCGGCGTCGCCGAGGTGGTAGGTGACGAGAACCAGGAATATGACACGCAGGATATTTGCACAGAATGCAATGGGAAGCAGGCTTGCCAGGATCAGGCCGTTGTGCAGCCAACTTTTTCGCTGTATCAGATAGAGATATAGCAAGCCGGTTGCAGAAAGACTGAACATCGAATTGATACCGGAGCAGGCATCTGCCACGAGCAGTTGATATTGTCCGACTGTGAGAACTACGCCACTGCGGCCGATCGGATAACCCGCAGCATAGAGAATTTGTTCAGCAATTACGGAAACGTGCTGTTTCAACGGCCCGGTTACCGCATCGACGAATATGCCGGGCAGGGGTAGTAAATATGCGATGAACAGCAGCATGAACCAAAAGGCGCGCACGCTGGACCAACCTCGCATGACGAGCAGTACGCCGGCGAGCATGAGAAACAGGCTGCCTACATCGAGAATGGTAATGCCCTGGGAGCGGCCCAGTATGTAGATCAGTAGCCCGGTGATCAGCAATCCAAGGCCCGCTTTGGGGGCAGTGCGTGCTGGTGCTGTCAGCAGAACTTCACGCTTGTCCCAGATCAGCCAGAGGATTACGGCGAGGATAATCGGGCCATGCGCGTATTCATCGTCCTGCCAGAGACCATTGGCGAGACTGTAGAACGTCGGGATATAAAGGGCCAGCAGCCCTGCAGCTATCGGCAGCCATTCGAGCCAGCCGACTTTGCGTGAAGGATTATTACTCAGGACAGCCGACATGCTGTTGATCTCGTATTGTTGACTGCATGGGTCAGAAATCGTTGAGCACCGTGCCGATGACCGTTGCGCTGGCATGGGCCACGGTATCGGATATGCCGCGCACATGCCACATACGGGTAGCATTCTTGCGGGCCACGATTATTGCCGCACCGGCACGCACCGCGATGGTCTGCGCATCGGCGTAATCCGCAGTCGATGGCGTGTCGAGCAGGATCACATCATATTGTTGCGCGAGCTCTGCCAGCAATTGCGGGAACAAGGGGCGCGCCAGCAATTCAAGCGGGTTGGGTGGCATCGCGCCGGAGGTCAGCACCGAGAGTCCCGGCAAACCCGGTATATGCTGGATTGCCGATTGCAGTTCGGCGCGACCTGCGAGCAGGGATGACAAACCATTGCGGTTCTCAACACCGAACAGCGTGTATTGGCTCGGGTTGCGCATGTCGGCATCGACCAGCAGGGTTTTCTGCCCCAGTTGTGAGAATGAGACGGCCAAGTTAGCCGCAACGTAGCTGCGACCTTCGCCGCGCCCGGCGCTGATGACAGCCAGCGCCTTCCGGGCCGGCTCATTGTCGAACCAGCGCAACATTAATTGACTGCGCAGCGTGCTGAACACCTGGCCCTGCGGGCTGAACGGGGCATAGGCGGTGACCAGACTTTCGCTGACTTTGCTTTCGCCGCGGATCAGATAGGGGTAATCAAACTGGCGTGCCAGCGCGAAATCGACATCGGCCTGGGTCAGCAGTCCGAGCTGGATGGCGGCGTCACCAAAACGCAGCCCCTGTTCGCGCTGCAGATACAGGATGCGTTCCGCATTTTCCAGTGTCAGCCGCCCGGCATGAATCAGCAGGGTGCCGATCGAACGTTCGCCCCGTGCTGCGGTTGGATTGTTGATCGGAGCGGGAATGACATTCCCTTGATCCATGCTGGTTTTCACTTGAGCGCCAGCGCCGGCGGGCGGCGCCAGAACAACAGCCGACCCGGTTTGCGGGGAGGGGTGATGACAGCCAATACGGGCAGTTGCAGCATTTCCGCAAGGTCATCTGCCGAGCGCACGCGCCGGTCGAGCAATTCCAGCAGGAATGCCGCACCGCCGCCGAGCAGCAGGCCCAGCAGTACGGTGATTGACATATTCTTCTTGAAATTGGGGCTGGAGGGTTCGGTCGGCTCAACTGCGGGGTTGAGCACCGAGACGTTGGTCTGGGTGAGTTGGCTTTCCAGGCTGGTCTGGTTGAAGCGCCGCGTGACGCCTTCGTAGGCGGATTGTGCTGCGTCCACGTCACGTTGCAATACCGCGAGCTGGTCGCGTTCCGATCGCAATTGCAGAATTTTCGCTTTCTGCGCGGCGATTGCAGCCTGTAGTGAAGCTTCGCGGGCTTTGCCGACATTCCCCGCGGCGCCAAAGCCGCGTGCGACGGATTTGGACTCTGCTTCGAGCTGATTTTTCAGTGCGGCGATTTCCGCTTCCATCCGCTGGTACTGCGGATGGGCCTTGCCGAGATTGGCGGCTGTTTCCTGCAGTTTGGCTTCCTGGCGGGCAATGTCGCCTCTGAGGGTCTGCACCACGCTGCTTTGCATCACCTCAGGCAGCGAGTCCGATCCCGAGCGTTGCTTGCTGAGCGTGTCGCGGGTTTCATTCTGCAATACGGTGAGTTGTGCGGAGAGGTCCCGCAACTTGGCCATCTCGGTGTCAACCTGCTCATCGCGTACGACAATGCCTTTCTGCTGCTGGAATTCGGATAGTTTGGTTTGGGCACTTTCCAGGCTCTCGCGACCAGCTTTGCCTTGTTCGCCAAACCAGCGTGCTGACTGTCGGGCGGGATCGACGCGCAATTCGATATTGGTATCGATGTAGACTTGCGCGAATGCGTTGGCCACCAGTGCGGCGAATGCGGGGTCCCCGGCGCTGTAGCTGAGATTGATGATGGTGCTACCGCCGGCGGCTGGAGTGACTTGGAGTCCTTTTTGCAGTAATTCAGCCACCCACACGTTCAGACTGCCTTTGCCCTCGGTGTCTGCCTGCCATTGCCGCTTCAGCGCTGGATTTTCGTCAAGTCTGAGTGTGCGCACCACACGCTGTGCCACACGGTCGCTTCTGATGATCTCGCTTTGGGTGGCCACAAAGCCCTGACCCAGCGGCAGTAACTGGCCCAGCACGGGATCCGGCGATTTGACGTCAAACACCAAGGTCGTTGTTGTGGTGTAGCGCTTGGGCATCAGCAGGCTGACTGTGACGCCTATGGCAACGGTGACGATGAAAAGGATCAGCGCAACCAGATAGTGGGCGCGCAGGATGCGGAGGATTTGTAGCGGGTTCATGGCGTTCTCAGAACAGGCTTTCGCGGACGTGCAGCACGTCGTCGGGCCGTACCGGGCTGTTCAGGTCGACGGGGGATGCGCCGATCGTGCCATCAGCACCGCGGCGGTACACGCTCAGATTGCGTTCAGTGCCACGCTGGCTGAGGCCACCGCCCTGCACCAGTGCCTGGCGGATGGTCATGCCGCGTTCGATGCGGAACGACCCGGGTTTTTGTACTTCACCGTAGATGTAAAACATCGCTTGCCGTTGCACATAGATCACGTCACCCCCGGCAACGATGAGGTCATCCTGCAGTTTGTTGTCGAGGAACATGCTGACGATATTCACTTCCCTGCGGAAGGGTTTGCCGTCGCGGGTGCCGGTGACGATGGCCACGTCAGCCCCGGTGGATGAAATCCCGCCGGCAATGGCGAGCATTTCGGACAGGCGGGTGCTGAAGGTTTCCAGCGGGAAGCGGCCGGGCCGGCCGACCTGGCCCAAGACGGAGACCTGGTTGCCGAGATTGCGGATCAACTGGATGTTGACTTGTGGTTTCTGGATGTAATTGCCGGCCTGCAATGCCTTGGCAATGGTGTCCGCGGCATTGGCAATGGTCATGCCGCCGATTTTGACAGTCCCGATCAGCGGGAAGGTGATGGTGCCGTTTTCGGTGACGCGTGTTTCGAGCGCGAGATCGGGGTTCTGGAATACGGTGATGCGGATGTTGTCGCCGTCACCGAGGCGGTAATCGGAGGGTTTTTCCTGGGCGAGTGTGCCGGTGCTGAACAGGGCTGCCAGGACCAGCAGCAGGGGGGCGAACCATTGGTGGGGCGTCATCTTGTACTCCTTCATCAATCGCGCCATGTGTTGGCTGCCTTTGGTAATCCGTTACTCTGCTCGGCGGGATTCTCCCGCCCTACTACTGCATCCACTTTACGACGGTGGTTCGTTTTCCTGTAGGGCGGGAGGAGTGCAACGTCCCCCAAGGGGACTTCCTTCGGGGCGTATCCCGCCTTTGGTGATATGGCTACGACTCTACGGCGGGATTCTCCCGCCCTACGACTGCATCAATTCAACCGGGCGTGCCTTGTGTTTGCCGCCTTTGGTAATCCGCTACTCTACGGCGGGATTCTCCCGCCCTACGACTGCTCATGCCCTACGACTGCATCAATTCAACCGGGCGTGCCTTGTGTTGGCTGCCTTTGGTTATCCGCTGCTCTTCGGCGGGATTCTCCCGCCCTACAACTGCATCCATGGGATTCTCTCGCCTTATGACTGCTACTTTTTGGTTATTTCAAACCGCGGATGCCTTTGTCGACTGCTTCCTGCGGTACGGTTGAGCTGGGCTTGGTTGTTGTCGCCTTGCCATCGCCTTTGGCCTGTGCTTCTGCTTCGCGCCGGGCTTTGGACAGGGCGTCGGCGCGGGCGTCGGCTTCTGCCTGTTCCTGGGTCCGTGTTTCAGCTTTGGCTTTGGCTGCCAGTTCGGCATCGGCTTTGGCCTTGGCGTCGGCCGCGGCTTTTGCGTCGGCTGCGGTCTTGGCTTTTTCTGCGGCGGCGGCGGCACCACCGGTGAATTCGCCGACATATTCGATATTGGCGGCTTCCTTGAGTCGCTTCAATTCGGCTGCGACGGTGTCGGAGGAGCGGCGGTTGAACAAAAACTGCTGGATGCGTGGATTCGCCTGGGCCTCGGTCACCGGCACTGATTTGCTGCCCGCCAGACGGAACACGTACAGGCGGTCTTTCGTTTCGATCAGGCGGATCTCGCCGTCCTTCATCGACTGCACCGCGGGCAGCATATCGAGCGGCAGTGCCTCGGCCGCGCGCACCCCGCGGTTCGGCGCAAAGGCGATGTTCTGGCTTTTGAGCCATGCCGCAACGGGTTCCAGCGATTTTGCTTTGGCGATTTGCTCACGCAGCCTGGCGGCGAGGCCTTCTTGCGGCGCGAGAACGATCTCTTCAAGATTGAAAATCCGCCGTTGTTCAAACAGTTCGGGATGTTCAGTGAAGTATTTCTTGACCTCGTCCGGTGTCGGCTTGGACTGGGCGGCCGCGATTTGCTCAAGGTAGGCGCGCGCGAGGATTTCATCGCGTGCCGCCTCGATGGCCTGAACGACTTTCGGTGTGCGGTCGAGTTTTTTCTCGATCGCCTGCTGTTTCGCCAGTTGTTGGTCGATCAGGCGGTTGAGGACTTCATATTTGGCCTGTGTTGCGGCTTCCGGCGGAATTTTCGGATTCCGGGACAGGATGCTATTGATCTGGTGGACGGTGATTTCTTCGGTGTTGACCTTGGCCGCGACCTGACTTGCCGGCTTGTCCTTGGTATCGCCTTTTTTTGTATCGTCTTTTTTACCGCAGCCGGCGGTTAATGTGGCGGCAAGCAGCAGCAGGATAATTGCGGTGGATTTATAAGGTGTCTTCATGGGCTGGTTTCTGGATGTGGATTGTGCCGCGGTCCCGGTAGGTTATGGATGACAAATTCAGGGGGCAAGCAAGGGACGGTATATTACAGCCCGGCGGGATTGTGCGGAATAGCGCATTTGTACTGGTTGCACGGCGCTTCAAAAGGCCAGTGACGCGCCAATGCGGGCAATGGTTGCATCATACCCGGCGGTTGCGAGGGTCGAGGTCCGCTGCTGGCGCTCTACGCTGGCATTGATGGCCAATTTGCGGGTTGCTGCCCAGTTCATCCCCGCGGTGATCGTGTTGGTGGTATCGCGGCGCGGTCCCGTCGGCAGTGCGACCAGGATGCCCCGGTCTTGGCTTTTCTGGTAATTCATGCGCAGAAAAGCGCTGGTTTTTTCGCTGATGCGCCAGGTTGGCGTCACAGACAGGGTGCTGTCCTCGCGATAACTCGCGGTCAGATCCTGCAGGGGCGAGGTTTTTCTCCCGGCCGAAACGGCCATACTCAGTTTGCCACCGGGATTCCACGAGTAGTTGAGGCTGCTCGATGGGCCGGAAAAGTCGCGGCGGGTCGGGTCTTTGTTGTCGCGTTCGAGCCAGCCGAGGCGGGCGTTCAGGGCCGAGGCGCCGCTGAGTTTCCATTCGGCGCTGAGCTCGCTCAGATCCTCGGTGTAGTCGGTGTTGAGCGTGGCGGCAGGGGCGTTGGTGTATTCGCCGTCCGTCGCCTGCCGTCGCGCGGTGATCGAGTTACCGGCGCGGGTCAGGTATTTGACGCCGATGCTGCTGTTGCTTGCCCGAAAATCGGGGGTGCGGCTGGGCAGGTTTTGTTCGCTTTTCTGGTCGGCCTGCGAGATACCCAGCAACAGGTGCCAGCCCCCGGTCGCCCACACGTCGGCATCGAGGGCCTGATTCTCGCTGATGCGCACGTTGCGTCCAATACCCAGCGTGTCCTCAAAGGGCGCCAGGCTCTCGGTGCGTGATGCACTCAGCTTGCCACTGAGGCGTGTGCCCAGCCGCCAGTTCCAGGTGCCGCTATAGCTGAGGGCATCGAAGTTCAGGTAATCGAATTTGTCATAGCGGGTCACCGTCTTGGTGATATCGAGCTGAAATTGCTGCTGGGCCAGGGCTTTGTCGAGGCGCAGGCCGAGGTAGCCGCTGGTGATGGTTTCGGACTGCGCCAGAGCGCCCGGGCGGCGGAACAGGTTGGAATCATTGGTCACCGTGGCCCCGGTGATTACGGTCAGTTCTTTCAGCAGCGGAACCGTGCTCTCATTGGTGCCGCTCGGGGCCGTGAATTGTGACCATGCGGATGGCGCGGCGAGGAGGACTGTGGCGCTGATCAGCAGGCGACCCAGCAGGCGCAGGGGGCTCAGAGAATACGCCGGTGATTTTTTGTGCGCTGCAGTGGTGCCCGTGGCGTGCACCGGTTTAGAATAGGGAACGGCATAAGGGGAATCATCATGCCGAATTCTTGTTTTGATATTATTGATATAACTGATTGTTTTTTTTGAATAAATTGAAACGCACCCGATAATTGACCGGGTTGAACGAGTTCGCGATAAAGAAGCCGCTGTAGCCACGTTGGAAATATTAATACTTTCGTAGTTTCAAGGCATTATAACCACTCCCTCACAGCCCGGTTCAGGGAGGTGTTGGTGGTCTTTTGTGGACCCTTGAATTTCGTGGCGGCGATGCTACACCCGTCAGTCGCCAGTGCCAGCGGGGGACGCGGCAAGTCAGCCGCGGAAATTATATAAGTTATTGTTTTTATTGTGTTTTTACTGGGGATCCGCTTGTGTCGGGGTGACCGGTCGATTTTTAACAGCCCTTCCACAACCTCTCAGGTTCCGCCCCGGCGGATAGACTAAGCACCAATGGCCCAGCGCTCTGTTCCAGTCACGTTCCGCAAAGCCGCCCGCATTCCGGTCGGGCGTGACCAACTGCTCAATACCATCGAATTGCTGATCGATCCGATGGCGCTGGTCTTGTCGCTGTGGGTCGTGACTCTGACGTTCGAGGACTACCTCGCGCCGCGTTATGTGATTCTGTCACTGGTGGTGTTTTCGCTGACATTTCCCGGTTCCACCCACCTGACCGACTCCCCTTTGCGCCTGATCCGGCATGTGATGCTGAGTTGGCTGGTGGTGGCCGGGCTGCTGTTTCTGTTCGGCTATGGCAGCGGCTACATCCGCTATTTCGATCTCGAATTGCTGAAGACCTGGGCCTGGGCGGCACCGGCGAGCCAGTTGACGGCGCATTTTGTGCTGCGCATGGCGGCACCGAACATCCTTGATCTGCAGGGGGAGGGGCGGCTCGCGATTGTGGCCGGCATGAATGCGCAGGGCATCGAGCTCGCCGATCGACTGGGTGTCGATCCGTATTCGCGTATCCGTGTCGTCGGATTTTTCGATGATCGTGTGACGTCGCGGGTGAGCGACAAACACAAGCATCTGCTGCTCGGCAAGATGGCGGCCTTGCCGGCTTTTGCGCGGGACAACAAGATCGACCACATTTATATCTCCCTGCCGATGGCTTCCCAGCCGCGCATCCTGACCCTGCTCGACGAACTGCGGGATACCACCGCGTCCATTTATTTTGTTCCGGACATATTTGTCACGGACCTGATTCAGGGCCGCATGGATTCCGTCAGCGGCCTGCCCGTTGTTGCCGTGTGCGAGACGCCGTTTACCGGCCTGAATGGCCTGATCAAGCGCAGCAGCGACATCGTGCTGTCGCTGCTGATTCTGCTGCTGATCTCACCAGCGCTGCTGCTGATAGCGCTTGCGGTCAAATTCACGTCGCCGGGTCCGGTGATTTTCAGGCAGCGCCGCTACGGTCTGGACGGCAAGGAGATCATTGTCTACAAATTCCGCTCGATGAGCGTGATGGACGACGGCGCGACCATCCAGCAAGCCACAAAAGGGGATGCCCGTATCACGCCGGTGGGGCGTTTTCTGCGCCGCACTTCGCTCGATGAATTCCCGCAATTCTTCAACGTGTTGCAGGGGCGCATGAGCATTGTCGGGCCGCGCCCGCATGCGGTCGCCCACAATGAGATGTATCGCAAGATGATCAAGGGTTACATGCTGCGGCACAAAGTCAAACCCGGCATCACCGGTTGGGCCCAGGTTAATGGTTTTCGTGGTGAAACGGATACACTCGACAAAATGAGCGGGCGCATTGAATATGATCTCGAGTACCTGAGAAGCTGGTCGTTGCGGCTGGATCTGTACATCATCGCCAAGACGGTATGGATTGTTTTTGTGGCCAAAGGCGCTTATTGAATTGAGTATTGAGATATCAATGGCAAACCGCGCACGCCTTCAACATCATGAATGAAGCCAGCCAGACATTGTTGCCTGCCAAGCCGGCGGGTTTTGGCAGCGCGGCGCGCACCGAGACTGACGCCCGCGGGCTGGTATTGCTGCGATGTCTGCTGGCATTTTCAGCGGTGGCGATCTTCGCTTCCCCATCCGCATCAACATCGCTGACGATATTGACCTACGCGTCGCTGTCGGTCTACTTCATCTTCAGTCTGGTTATTGCGTTTGTCTGGTCGCGGCGCAACTGGCCGGCGACACCCAGGGCATTGCACTGGGTGGACGTTTTTTTCTACGCCTATCTGATCGCGGTGGCCGGAAAAACCGAAGACTATTTTTTCCTGTTTTTCTTTTATCCGATTCTGGTGGCGTCTTTTTCCTGGGGATTCAGGGAAGGGGTGCTGGTTACGCTGGTGTCGACGGTTTTGGTTGCAACGCTGGGGCTGATCGAGGGGCAGCCCGAAAACAGCCGCATCCTGATTCCCGCCAGCGGCATTTTGCTGTTCGGGTATGTGATTTCCTATCTCGGGGTCTTTGAGCATTTGCTCAGGAGCAGGCTGGCGCTGCTGAAGGAAATCAATAATCCGTGGAATCCGCGCTTCGGTGTGGATTTTGTGAACGCGGCCAATCTGGACCGGCTGCTTGAATTTTATGGCGCGAGTTCCTGCGTGCTGATTTTGCGGCGCCGGCATTCGTTGGAGAATCACGTGATGTACACCGCCACCCGCAACAAGCCTGCGGGTTCTGATGTGCCGAGGGACGTCACCGGAAACATTGCGGAGGCATTGTCCCGGCTGCCAAGCACTCTGGGTGCGTATTATCACAATCCGGACGGGCAGTGGTGGATGAAATATCGCGGCTATTCAGCCTACGATTTTGAACTGGGAACCAGGACTAAAGCCTTTGTTCAGGACTGCGCGGAATGGACCAATCTGCTCGACACCAAGGCTTTTGTCACCGTGCCTTATTCGCACGACAGCACCACGGGCCGGCTTTTCCTGACCAGTGACGACGGCTCGTTCACCCATGCTGACATCGAATTCCTGTCCCAGGCGGCGAATTCGATGGCAACGGTGATCGAGAACATGTATCTGATCGAGGAGCTCATCGCCGGCGCCGCCGAGAGCGAGCGCCTCGCCATGTCGCGGGATTTGCACGATACGACAATACAGCCGTACATCGGACTGAAGCTCGCCATTGAAGGTTTGTATCGCGAGGCTGGCGACAAGAATCCGCTGGCGCCGCGTATTGCGGATCTGATCGAAATGGCCGACTTCACGATACGCGACCTGCGCAATTACGCGGCCACGCTGAAGGATAACGTGCCGATGCCGGGGGAATTCCTGATCGATGCCATTGCCAAGCAGGTTGAGCGGCTGAGGCGGTTTTACGGCATCCACATCGAAATCAGGAGCGAAATTTCCACGGAGCTGAAAGGGCGTCTGGCGGCGGAGGCATTCCAGATTATTTCAGAAGGTTTGAGCAATATTCTCCGCCACACGCATGCGAAAAACGCTTTCGTGCACATTCTGTGCGAAAATTCCCGGCTGCAGTTGGAAATTGGCAACGAAACGCATGCTGACGCGGCCGGGATCGTGAAATTCATGCCGCGATCCATCAGCGAGCGTGTGCGGACGCTGGGCGGAAAAATTCTCGTTGAGAAAAACCCCGGCGGCTTTACTGTGGTACGCGTAACAATCCCGATGGAATAGTGATCTGAGCAGTGAACTGAGAAGAGCCGCATGAACCCGTCACCGATCCGCGTATTCCTCATTGACGACCACCGCAGCATCCTCTGGGGGCTGGAGCGCCTGATCGAGAGCGGCAAGCCGGCGATGCAGGTCGTCGGCTCAGCTTCGAATTACACCGAGGCGCTGAAGACCATAGAGCAGGCCGCACCGGACGTCATCCTGCTTGACATCGACTTGGGCACTGAGAACGGTGTCGACGGCATTCCCAAGCTCATGGACAAGACCAAGGCGAAGATCCTGGTGCTGACCGGCGTGCGCGACACATTCACGCATGACAAAGTGGTTCTTGCCGGCGCGAGTGGCGTGGTGGGCAAGGAGTCTGCCGCCGAAATAATCCTGACGGCAATCGCCAAAGTGCACGAAGGCGAGATCTGGCTGGATCGGGTGGCCACGAGCCGGGTTTTTGTTGAATTTTCCCGCGAAGGCACGGCGCAGGCCGCGAATCCGGATCGGGTCAGGATGGAATCCCTGACCAGCCGGGAGAAGATGATCGTCGCCGCAACAACGGACAATGCCGGTGCGACCGCCAAGGTGATCGCCGCGACGCTGCACATCAGCGAGCATACTTTGCGCAATCATCTGACTTCGATTTACGACAAGCTCAATGTCGCCAATCGCCTCGAACTGTATGCCTACGCGCAGAAATACGGCCTGACGAAAAAGCCCGGCTGAATTTTCGGGCGGGAGGCGCGAAGCGCATCCCAAGGGGACATCTTTCGGGGTGCATCCCGCCTTTGGCGCACTTCCTTCGGGGCGTATCCCGCCTTCTGTGCCATAGCCACAACTGAACGGCGGGATCCACTACGTTCCTCCCGCCCTACGAAAATGCAGGTTTGGTAGGGCGGGAGCAGCGAAGCGCATCCCGCCTTCTGTGCTGAAAAAAATACCAGTCAGTGGCCGGTAAACGGCATCCAATATCGACGCCTTTCTTTGCGCCTCTCAGTTTCCTTTGCGACCTTTGCGTTATGGCATTTGTCGTTGGTTGAAAAAAACATAAACGCAAAGGTCGCAAAGAAAAAGAAAGACGCAAAGGAACCCGAAACGGCGGGATACAGGTTTGGTAGGGCGGGAGCAGCGAAGCGTCCCCCAAGGGGACTTCCTTCGGGGCGCATCCCGCCTTCTGTGCCATAGCCACAACTGAACGGCGGGATCCACTGCGTTCCTCCCGCCCTACGATATTCGATCTGCAAATCACCCTGATGCTGGGCCGCGGATTATTTTTCTGCTTGCGGCAGGAGGTGTCGGTTACGTCCTACAGGTGTTTCCTCCTGGTCAAAACAGGAGGATCTGCTCAGGCATAGTGGTTTTCGGCGGCGTAATTTGTGAACAATTTCACGAATGAGCCTCCTGTCATGAATAAACGACGAGAAGAACGGGTTAGCGCAGTGCTGCCGGTTTTTCTTGAAAACGCCACGGGCATGACCTGCGACGTGAGCGCATCCGGCATGTTTCTGGAGACCAGCGCCTCCTTTGCTATCGGCGACTTGGTCAGTTTCTCTGTGGAGTTTGATGCCCTTGGAGGCAAGCGGATGCTGAAATGCCGGGGGAGCATAGTTCGTACGGAGCAGCTTGAGAACCGGATAGGACTTGCAATTGAAATAATGGAGTCGACCATGGGGCTATCTGGAAGGGGGGGAGTAATTCGTTTGTAAACAAAGCGCTTTAACATAGGCTGACTTGGGATTGCTTTGGTAGGAGGTTTCTACTATGAAAAACAGGAGATATCTCTAGTCAAAATCAGGATGTTCGACTTATGGACGTCATGACTGGAGCGGAAGATGATTCAAAGCGTAAAGAACCACGGGAATCAATCAAGGTTTTAAAAAAAGATTTGTTAAGGGGTAAATAAATTATGAAAAAATCAAACCGATTCTTTTTACTTTTAGCGGCAGCATTTTTTATCAGCGCCCCGGCTGCAGCGGCCTCGATTGTAAACGGCAGCTTCGAAGACAATGTCCTGGCCGACGGCACATGGAAGATTTTCAACAGCAATATTAACAATGCCCAACATTCAACAACGCTGGTGAACGGCTGGTCTTCTAGCCCGGGTACGCTGGGCATAGAAATCCGCAACAACGTGGCGGGGCAAGCCTACGCCGGTAATAATTTCGTTGAATTGGACACTGACGCCAACAGCTTGGCTTACCAGGGCATTACGACGACTAACGGCCAGCTTTATAACGTGAGTTTTGCTTACTCGACACGCCCGGGCGTAACCGGTCCCAGTGATACCAATAACCTCAGCGTATTCTGGAACGGTGGTTCGCTGGGAACCTACGGTGGCATCAATGCCAGTTCAACGACTAATAACTGGATTCTCTACACCATACAGGTGATGGGAACCGGTAGTGATGTGCTCAAATTCCAGGCGACGGGCACCAGTGATTCATACGGCGGTTCGCTGGATGCCGTTTCGATCACGACCCCGGTACCCGAACCCGAAATCTACGCCATGCTGGCCGCCGGTCTGGGTCTGATGGGTTTTGTTGCACGTCGTCGCAAGTCATACGACGGCGCAGTGGTCTGATTTGCAGGAATCTGGCGGGAGTTTCCGACTAGCTTAACAGGGACTTATCGCTTATTTAAGTCGGGAGGGTTGCCATATGGACATGCCCTCAAGGAAATAAGAAGCTGCAAGTATGGTGATTTACTCTGGCGTTACAGCGTAAAGAATTTTAATTTTTTGAAAGGGGCCCACATGTTAAAACATTTGAAAAAAACAGCAGTAGCGGCAGCAATTGCGATCTCGTTCAGCACCGGTGCGTTTGCTCAAGCCTATATTACGGCCGGTCTGTTAGGGGCAGATGTTAATGCCTCAGGTACTTTCAACACGTTGTCGTATTCCGGTACCGAGTTTCTTGACCATGGCACACCGATGTCCTACTACTGGCTGAATTCCAGCCAGGCTGGGTCGCCCTTTATCGCTGACAATGCAAGCAGCACGAATCCCCTCGGTGCAACGACGGTGGGGCTCGGAACCATCTCTTTCTCTGCTGCATCGGGCAGCCTGGTGTTCAACCAGACCATCAGCCTGATTGGTAACGCTGCAGTTGTTAACGTGTCGCTCACCAACACCAGTCTCGCCGCTATTACCGGCGTGCAGTGGGGTGTGGGCATCGATCCGGACCAGGGTATGGACGAGGCAAGCACGGCGACGTTCAATACCGTGAACTCGATACTTGGTCAGGGCTCCGCTGCTGCGGCACAGGCACTGGACCCGAACAGCCCGTTCTACGGCATCACGCTGCGCAACACAACCAGTGCCTCAGCCTTTGATATCTGGGCCTATATCGATTCAACTTGCTGCAGCCCGGTTGACCCTGCCAGCGTTCTCGGCAACCCCGCGCAGGCTGTGGGCTCCTACGGCACTAACGACCATTCCATTAACCTGGCCTACGGCATCGGCACGATTGGTGCAGGGCAATCGGTTTCTTTCGGCTACGAGTATGTCTTCTCGGCCGCCCCGATTCCCGAGCCGGAGATTTACGCCATGCTGGCTGCCGGTCTGGGGCTGATGGGTTTTGTCGCACGCCGCCGCCAGCGTAACGGCGCGGTTGCTTGATTGGATTGGATGATGCATTGAGAGAATCCCTCGCCGCAGCTTGGCGGGGGGGTTTTTGCATCAGCAGTAGTGCAAAATGCTGCATCCAAGCGAAAAAACAGGTTTGTACTAGATGAAACAGGATGGTTTGCTCAAGTCAGATGCGGTACGTGATCGTAGAGTGTAATCATCAAAACCGTAAAACCCTGAGGTGTAAACATGAACAAGACAAAACGGCTGGCGGCATCAGCGGTGTTATCAGCACTGACGCTCTTCGGCGCCCAGACGGTTTCAGCGGCAGCACTCGACTTGACCGATGGGGACAGGATCAAGCTGACGCGGGAAGCCAGTAATTTTGGTGGTGGATTTGGTGGTGGTGAGTTCGTGGCCACCGGAGTGAGTGTATTTAATGGCGCGGGCGATTCCTTTCTGACCTTCTGCCTGGAGTACACCGAGCACATTTCGCTGAATACGAACTACTATGTAAAGATCAACACTGGAGCAGTCAATGGCGGTAACAGTTCCGCTGCAGCATACGCTGGAGATGTGGCGGGTACCAGTACCTTCGATCCAATCAGTAATGCAACGGCATGGCTTTACACCCAATATCGCAGCAATTCATTGAGCGGCTTTACTAATAACGATGCCTCAGCGAATGCTCTTCAGCTCGCGATCTGGAATCTTGAAGGCGAACTCACCGGCTCCGCTGCAGCGAGCGCTCTGTCGGCCTACAACTCCAATACTACGGCTCAAAATTGGGTTACATCGGCAATTGCCAATGGAACCGGTATCGGCAACGTCCGGGTGTTGAATCTTTATTCCGATGCCGCAATGACTGTTCGTGCGCAGGATCAACTGTATCTTGCGCCCGTTCCCGAACCCGAAATCTACGCCATGATGGGCCTCGGTCTGGGCCTGATGGGCTTTGTGGCACGGCGCCGCAAGCAAAATGGCGCGAATACCTGATCCAAGCAGCAATGCCTGATTGATACCTCCGTCGCGAAAGTGACGGAGGTATTGTTGCATTCGGATGGTAGTTTAATTTAGTCCGTGAAAGAGGTGAACACATGAAACGTATCCTCGCCGCACTGGCTTTTCTGTTGGCAGCGTCAGGGGTTTCTGCTGCCGGTCTTTACGTCGATAGCCCCGTGGCAAGTGTGTCTCCCGGGACGAACAACGGGGGATTCAACCCTGCCGGTGGCATTGCCGGCTTTTCGGTGATCAGCGGCACAACGTTCGGGACGATCGGAACGTTGATGATCGACAGCCCCGGTACCGTGACTTACACGTTTCTCGGCAAGGAAGCCGGATTCAACAATTTCTTTTTTGATGTCGGCGGTGTCCCGGTCGATACGATTGCCGACCTATCGGGCAACGTTGGTGTGACGAGTACACAGACTTATCTGGCCGGTGGCGTGCTGAGTTTTTCGTTCGGCACATACACCAATCCCCCGGGCGGCGGCGTCGTGAACGGATTTGCCACGAACAGCAGCCCCACGTTCGTGATTTTTGGCGGCCAAAGCAGCGCTTATCAATACATCCTCGGCTACGATGATATTGGTGCCGGTCCTGATCGTGACTTTGACGACATGGTGATTGGCGTCAACTTTACAACCCCGGTTCCAGAACCCGAAATCTACGCAATGCTGGGCCTCGGCCTCGGCCTGATGGGTTTCGTGGCGCGCCGTCGCAAGCAGCAGGCTGCTGCCTGATTTCTGCAAGTCCGGTTTGCAAGAATCCCGCCCATCGGCGGGGTTTTTTTTGCCGGTCATCGCTGCCGCTGTGTGGGGCATACCCTTCGCCGTGAAGGTATTTGAATGTCATTGTTGCGGGCTGTCCTGTGGCTGATCCTGTGCGCCGGCACTGTGTCGTCGCGGCATGCTCAGGCGCTCGACCAGATGCAGCTCGGGGTGATCGTAAACACGCGGGATCCGCTGAGCGTGGCCGTAGGCGACTATTACGCGCAGCAGCGCCGCATCCCGTTCCAGAACATGATCCAGGTCAGTTTCCCCCCCGAATGCTGACGCGCGCGCGTTGAATTGATTGAGGCCCGGATTGATGAGCAGACGCTGCCACGTATCAGGCCTACGCCATTGCCTGGACACAGCCGTACTGCGTGGAGTGTATGTCGATTACGAGTGTGATCGCATTCGGGTTTGATCCTGCATTTTGTGCTGAGGATTGCAAGACGACACGGATCAGCCTTTATCTTAATTCCGGTGCGAACGTTCCGTATTCGCAAATGTGGATACGACCGTCGATGTCCATAACTGCTGTGTCGTTTGAGAACGCCGAGGCGTTGATTGAGGCTTACTGGAAGAGTGTGGCGATGCCGGGGCAGGGGGGCCGGCTGGTTATCGGAGAGCCGCTCTCGACGCCTTTTCGGTGTTCGCCAAAACCGAATTAAATTATCAATAAAAACAATGAGTTACAGTAATCCAAGCCTCTGTGCGTGTTTTGATCAGAGGAATTCGCGTTGGCCCGGTCGATCGACAGCCCCGGCACCGTCACCTGCATGTTTCTCGGCAAGGAAGCGGGATTCAACAATTTCTTTTTTGATGTCGGTGGTGTTCCAGTCGATACGATCACTGAGGCATCGGGTAACGTTGGTGTGACGAGCACACAGACGCATCTGGCGGGCGGTGTGCTGAGTTTCTCGTCCGGAACATACACCAGACCGGGCGGCGGTGTTGCCAACGGTTTTGCCACCAACAGCAGCGCTACGCTCGTCATTTTTGGCGGCTAAAGCAGCGCTTATCAATACATCCTCGGCTACGATGACGTCGGTGCCGATCCTGATCGTGACTTTGACGACAGGGTGATTGGCGTCAACTTTACGACCGCGGTTCCTGAGCCGGAAATCTACGCAATGCCGGGCCTCGGCCTGGGCCTGATGGGTTTTGTGGCGCGCCGTCGGAAACCGGCTGTCAAAATTTGATCGTCAGACACTGTGACAAAGTGAACAGTTTTTGCACAGTTTTCACCAGAAAAGTAGTTTTGTCCTATATGAAACAGGATGGTTTGCTCTCACCAGATGCGATGCGCAGCATTAGCATTACTTCATCAAAACTTAATGAAGCGGGAGCGGAGAATATGAAAAAAAGTAAAATTAAATTATTGACGATAGCGGTTGCATGCGCAAGCGCATTTGCATCCCAGTCCGCGTTGGCCGATACATTGAAATACAACGGAGCGGCTTACGGGTTCATTTCGACTTCGGGTGTAGTCACGTCGCCGTCGGCAATCACTTCGGCTCCGGCAGCTGGCGGGTTTTTGATGGAAAATCTCAGTGATTCTGTCCCGAACGACAGCTTCCTCGCCTGGTGTGTAGATGTGCAGGGATGGCTGGCTACGAGCGCTACTTATAATCTGCAGACCGGCGCCACTTTTTATCCCGGAGCCGTAGGTGCTGTCAAAGTCAATGATCTGGAGCGTCTCGCAACCGCGGTGCTGTCTTCGGTCAATACCAAGCAGGAATCAGGCGCATTTCAGTTGGCAGTCTGGGAAATCGTCAATGAAACGTCTGGCCCATATGACTTGGGCGCGGGTAATTTCACGGTCGGTTCGGCGTCAGATGGTGCTTATGCTCTTGCTCGCACTTGGCTGACCAATCTTGGGAATGGTACTTTCACTGCTGATACGATGTCACTGAGCATCTGGAAAGACGTCAACAACAACACGCAGGATCTTGCTGTGTTCGCAGCCGCACCGGTGCCTGAGCCCGAAATCTACGCCATGTTGGCCGCTGGTCTTGGCCTGATGGGTTTTGTTGCGCGCCGTCGCAGGCAGGTTGTTGCGTAATCCACGCAAAACTGGTTTGTGAAAATCCCGCCTCGTGGCGGGATTTTTTTTGCCGGTCACCGCGGCCGCTGCGGCCTGGGGCATACTCTCCGCGGTGAGGGTATTCAATTGACAGTGCTGCGGGCCGTCCTGTGGCTCATCCTGTGCTTCGGCGCCGTGTTGCCGTGGCATGCCAAGGCGCTCGACCAGATGCAGCTCGGGGTGATCGTGAACACGCGGGATCCGCTGAGCGTGGCCGTAGGCGACTATTATGCGCAGCAGCGCCGCATCCCGTTCCAGAACATGATCCGGGTCAGTTTCACGCCGATCGAGAATGTGCTGACGCGCGCGCGCTTTGATTTGATCAAGGCCCAGATTGATGAGCAGACGCTGCCGCATATCCAGGCCTATGCCATTACCTGGACGCAGCCGTACCGCGTGGAGTGCATGTCGATTACCAGCGCCATTGCGTTCGGATTTGATCCCGCGTTTTGCGCGGATGAATGCAAGCCGACGCGGGTCAGCCCTTATTTCAATTCAAGTGCGAGCCAGCCGCATGCCCAGATGCGGATACGGCCGGCGATGTCGCTGGCGGCCGCGTCGTTCGAGAATGCCAAGGCGCTGATTGACCGGGGTGTGGCAGCGGATGGCCTGCGGCCCGCGGGAAAGGCTTATCTGTTGACGACGGCAGGGCCGCGCAACGTGCGCAGCGCTTTATATCCACTGGCAGAAAAGGTATTGCTTGGCAGCAGGGTGCCGGTGCAGCAGTTGGAACAGAATGCGCTGTTTGACGAGAAGGACGTGTTGTTTTATTTCATTGGTGCGCAGCGGGTCGAGGGTCTGGACACTCTCGGCTTCGTGCCGGGTGCTATCGCGGATCACCTGACCTCCGCCGGTGGCCATCCGGTCGAAAGCGGGCAGATGAGCGCACTGCGCTGGCTGGAGGCGGGCGCCACGGGCAGCTATGGCACCGTCGTCGAACCCTGTAACTTCCTGGAGAAATTCCCGCATCCGGCCATCGTCATGGGGCGTTATGTGCGTGGCGAGACGCTGATCGAGGCTTACTGGAAGAGTGTGGCGATGCCGGGACAGGGCTGGTTCATCGGCGATCCACTTGCGGCACCGTTTAAACGCCCGCCAAAGAAAATTAATTAATTAAAACAATGTCTTACGATAAATCACGTCGCAGCAGACGCATTGACGGCAGGAATTAGCGTGACTGGTCAATGGACCGAGAGCAGCGTGCCCAGTCCCTGCGTGCGCAATTGTTGTCTGGATAACGACGATATCTGCCTGGGTTGTTACCGTTCAATCACTGAAATTATGGGGTGGAGCGCTGCCGATAATCGCCAAAGAAACGAAATCCTGCTGCGTTGTCGCGTTCGTCGCGACCAAAGCCATAACAAACACACAGGCGACAAGACACAGCCATGATAAAACCATGGGTTCCGACATTCGTTTCTTGAGTTGATCATGGTTGTTACCCTGCAGAAAACCCTTTCCAAATCCTTCCAGGCATTTTTCGATTCCGAAAAATCCAGCGGCATCCTGCTGATCCTGTGCACGGTGGTTTCGCTGCTGTTGGCGAATTCACTGATCGGCACGCAGTACCTCGGGTTCTGGCAGACGCGCATTGGCGGCCTGAGCCTTGCGATGTGGATCAACGATGCGTTGATGGCGATTTTCTTTTTGCTGATCGGCCTTGAGCTCGAGCGCGAGTTGTATATCGGGGAATTGTCGGATTTCCGCAATGCGCTGCTGCCGATTTTTGCCGCAGCCGGCGGGATCATCGCGCCGGCACTGATTCATTTTTCGCTGAATGCAGGCACGCCCACCCAGCCCGGTTTGGGCATTCCGATGGCCACCGATATCGCATTTGCACTGGCAGTGCTGGCGATTCTCGGCAGCCGCGTGCCGGCATCGCTGAAAGTGTTTGTGGTGGCGTTTGCGGTGATCGACGACCTGTGCGCGATCATTGTCATCGCGGTGTTTTATACGGCAAATTTTTCGGTGCCTTATTTGCTGGGGGCGTTTGCGGTGTGGGGTGCGCTGCTGGTGCTGAACCGGGTGTTCCGGGTGATGTCCATGGTGCCGTATCTGCTGGGCGGGGCGCTGCTGTGGGTGCTGATGCTCAAATCCGGTGTGCACGCGACCATTGCCGGCGTCATGCTGGCTTTTGCCATCCCGTTTTCCCATAAAGACGATGACGAGGCTTCACCCTCGCACAGGCTGGAGCATCTGCTGCACAAACCCGTGGCCTTCATCATCCTGCCGATTTTTGCGCTGGCCAATACCGGCATCGTGATCGGTACCGGCTGGATGCAAAGCCTCGTCAGTGCGAACAGCATCGGCATTGCCGCCGGCTTGGTGCTGGGCAAGCCACTGGGTGTGATGTTGCTGTGTTTTGCGGCGGTCAGCGCCGGCCTCTGCCGTTTGCCCGAGGATCTGGACTGGCACCACGTGCTGGGCGCCGGCATCCTCGGCGGCATCGGCTTCACCATGTCCATCTTCATCACCAATCTGGCATTTGCCGGTGATGCCGCGACCATCAACGCCGCGAAAATGGCGATCCTGATAGCTTCATTGGTCGCGGGCTTCTGCGGTTACCTCTGGCTGAAATGGGTATGCAGGGCGCAGTCCAATAACTAAGGGAACGCTGTATGCCCGGCAATCGCGGCAAACCCGCCTGGCGTGAAGCCGCCATCATTGCGCAATATCTGGCGCGTCTGCGTGAACTGAAACCACTGTGGAACCGCAATTTCCTGTTGTTGTTCCTGCCGGATTTCTGTTGTTCGTCATCAATGGTCCCGGTGGCCTGCTGTTGCCGGGGGGGCAGGGCGACTCACAATCTGTGGCTGATCGTGCCCGGTATTGCCCTGTGTGCGCTAGCGAGCATACGCGGTGTGTGTTTGATGCTGAAATGCCGGCACCGCACTGTGCGTGACCGTTTCCAGTCCGTTGCGATGTCTGAAGGGCTCGATCCAGTGCATTAACCGGTGCAAATGGCACTGTTTTTGCTGAATTATTGATTTGATGGAACCGCATTCCTGCTTTGGTTTCATGCTCATGTTGCGGAATTTTCATCCACGAGGAGTTTCACATGTACAAAAGAATTCTGGTGCCGGTTGACGGCAGCCGCACATCGATGTTGGGTTTGCAGGAGGCGATCCGGCTGGCGAAAAGCGGCAAGGCAAAGCTGCGGCTGATTCATGTCGTGGATGAATCTGCGGTGCTGCAGGGCTCAGTCTATAGCTTCGGCGCCACCGACATCCTGAGTATCCTGAAAAAGGGTGGCGAAGAGGTGTTGAAGCGATCTCTGGCTCTGGCGGGCAAACACGGCCTGAAAGCGGAAGCCAAACTGGTCGAAAGTTTTACCGGACGCGTGGCTGACGTCATCGCCGGCGATGCCAAAAAATGGCGCGCGGATCTCATTGTGATGGGCACGCACGGCCGGCGGGGGTTCAACCACATGGTGCTGGGCAGCGAGGCTGAACTGGTGGTCCGCTCGTCCCCGGCGCCGGTGTTGCTGGTGCGCGATTTCTCGCCCGCGAAGCGCAAGTCGGCGAAGTAAAGTCGGTACGGGTTTCGGCTGCCACCGGCAATCGGCCATGGCGTGTGCATGGTCTGGCTGCTGAATAGTGATTGGCTATTTTGCCCATGACAATAATCAATTGGCACTATCGACTTTGAATTTTTGGAATCAGCTTTCACACATTCAAAACCGAGTCGTTGTGTGCAAACGATCAAAGGAGAGAACCCATGTCTGACGAAGCCAAGTGCCCCTTCAACCATGCCGCAGGCGGGGGCACGACGAACCAAGACTGGTGGCCGAATCAGTTACGCGTTGATCTGCTGAACCAGCATTCGGCCAAGTCCGATCCGCTGGGCCAGGATTTCAACTACGCAGAGGAATTCAAGAAGCTGGACTATGAGGCGCTCAAGAGCGACCTGCGCAAGCTGATGACCGACTCGCAGGACTGGTGGCCGGCTGACTTCGGCCACTACGGCCCGCAGTTTATCCGCATGGCGTGGCACAGTGCCGGCACCTACCGCACCGGTGACGGCCGTGGGGGTAGTGGCCGTGGCCAGCAGCGTTTTGCGCCGCTCAACAGCTGGCCGGACAACGTCAACATCGACAAGTCGCGCCGCCTGCTGTGGCCGATCAAGCAGAAGTACGGGCGGAAGATTTCCTGGGCCGACCTGCTGATCCTGACCGGCAACGTCGCGCTGGAGACCATGGGCTTTCGTACCTTCGGTTTCGCGGGCGGCCGATCGGACACCTGGGAGCCTGACAACGCCGTCTACTGGGGCGATGAGAAGACATGGCTGGCCAGCGACAAGCGCTACAGCGGCGAGCGCGACCTCGAGAACCCGCTGGCGGCTGTGCAGATAGGCCTGATCTACGTCAACCCGGAAGGTCCGGATGGCAATCCTGATCCGATCGCCGCCGCATGCGACATCCGCGAGACTTTCGCGCGCATGGCGATGAACGACGAGGAGACCGTCGCGCTGATCGCCGGTGGCCACACCTTCGGCAAGACTCATGGCGCCGCACCCGAGTCACACAAGGGCCCTGCGCCTGAGGCTGCCCCGCTCGAGCAGCAGGGCCTGGGCTGGAAGAGCAACTTCGGCACTGGCAGCGGCAAGGACGCGATCGGCAGTGGGCTGGAAGTCACCTGGAGCCAGACGCCTGCCCAGTGGAGCAATTTCTACTTCGAGAATCTGTTCAAGTACGAGTGGGTCAAGGAGAAAAGCCCGGCCGGCGCCACCCAATGGGTAGCCAAGGATGCGCCGGAAATCATCCCCCACGCGCACGACGCGTCCATAAAGCGCAAGCCCACCATGCTGACGACTGACCTGTCGCTGCGCTTCGACCCGGCGTACGAGAAGATCTCGCGCCGTTTCCTCAATAACCCGCAGGCCTTCGCCGAGGCTTTCGCCCGCGCCTGGTTCAAGCTGACCCACCGTGACATGGGGCCACGTGCGCGTTACCTCGGCCCCGAAGTGCCGAAGGAGGAGCTGATCTGGCAAGACCCGATCCCCGCAGGGGACTTCAAACTGATTGATGCGACTGATGCGGCTGCACTCAAGGCCAAGGTGCTGGCCTCGGGCCTCTCGGTTGCCGAACTCGTGGGCACCGCCTGGGCCTCGGCCTCGACCTTCCGCGGCTCCGACAAGCGTGGTGGCGCCAACGGCGCGCGCATCCGCCTGGCGCCGATGAAGGACTGGGAAGTCAACCAGCCCGCGCAACTGGGGAAGGTGCTCAGGACGCTGGAGGACATCCAGAAAGAGTTCAGCGGCGCGCAGTCCGGCGGCAAGAAGATTTCGCTGGCTGACCTGATCGTTCTGGCCGGTTGTGCAGGCGTTGAGCAAGCTGCGAAAAATGCTGGTCACGCGGTGACGGTTCCCTTTACGCCGGGACGAATGGACACCGCGCAGGCACAAACCGATGTCGAGTCCTTCGCCGCGCTCGAACCCGTGGCCGACGGCTTCCGCAACTACCTGAAGAAGAAGTACGCTGCGCCCGCCGAAGCCATGCTGATCGACAAGGCGCAGTTGTTGACCCTGACCGCACCCGAGCTGACGGTATTGCTTGGCGGCCTGCGCGCGATCAATATCAACGTGGGCGATGCCAGGCATGGCGTGCTCAGCAAGACGCCGGGCGTCTTGACCAACGACTTTTTCGTCAATCTGCTCGACATGGGCACGGAGTGGACGCCGGTATCCAGTGAGGCCGATGTGTTCGAAGGCCGCGACCGCAAGACCGGTGCCGTCAAGTGGACGGGTACGCGCGTGGACCTGGTCTTCGGTTCCAACTCGGTGCTGCGCGCCCTGGCTGAAGTCTACGCAAGTTCGGACGCGCAGGAAAAGTTCGTCCATGACTTTGTGGCGGCATGGAGCAAGGTGATGAGTCTGGATCGCTTCGACCTTGCGTGATGCATAAGGCTTTTTTGCCGCGCAAGGGCGGGGGTCCGGCACGAGACGGGCGCAACTCCGGTTTCGCCCGTTTTGCTGATACTGATCTGCTGTTTGTGTGTGGCAGCGCACATACGTATTGCAGGGTACTGCCCATACTCCGGGTTCGCAGCATCACTTTTGGAGTGACCAATTAATGAAAAAGATACTCATGGCGACTGCAGTTGCTGTTGCCTTTACCGCGCTGCCGGCATCTGCACAGTTGTATCTGGGCGGCGGCGTTGGCGAAGCCAAAACCGACACCCGGGAAACTTCCTGGAAACTCTACGGCGGCTATCAATTCAATCCGACCTGGGGCCTGGAGCTGGGCTACAACGATCTGGGCAAATATCGCGGCGCGGATATTGAGTCCTATTCGCTGGCGGTAACGGGCACGATGCCCCTGAACGAACGCTGGTCCTTGCTCGGCAAACTGGGCGCGGCCGAGAACCGTCCGGATGCAGCAGCCAATGGCAACCATACCGACGTGCTGCTCGGCGTGGGTGTCGGTTACAGCTTCAACAAGAACGTCGGCCTGCGTCTCGAATACGAAGATTTCGGCAAGCTGTCGGATGCCGGCGGCAGTTCCAGGGGCAGGAATGTCGGGCTGAGCCTGAAATACGGCTTCTAAGCAGATTTGTTTTCATCAAAAAGCCGGGTTCATCCCCGGCTTTTTGTTGTGCTGCGGACGGAAGCATGAAAGCAGTTTCCGCCGGACCGTGTTTCCGCAGTCTTTGGCTGCAATTGATATGGCCGAAGCTGGCGGGTTACGCGACTAATGGTCGATGCCCACGATGTCGTCGGCTTCAAATTCGTCCGGCACCGTGCCGTCGCCGATGCCGGTGACCATGGCGGCCATGGTGGCGTTCTGCTTCACGAAATATTCCTGGCTGATCGGGTCATAGAAACGCTGACCAATGGCGACTTCGTGGAATTTGATGCGATGACGGGCGGGGTGATTGGTCATGCTGGATCGAAAGAAAGAGAAAAAAAGAAAAAGAAAGGGAAAAGGAAAAGGAAAAGGAAGCGAGCGGTTGTGATGCCTGGGGGTGTTTGCTTTCTGCCCTGAGTGTAAAGCGGGGCGTCTTGTAATTCCAGTGGGTTCCCGGCCCCATCCTGTGCAGACCCTCGCCCTTCTGAAATCCGCCCTCCAGAAGCGCAAAAGCCCCGCCGGGGTGGCAGGGTGTTGCCACCGCCCTCAAGCTGATCACTTTCCCCACAATGCGCCGATCCGGAATTGACCGCATATCTGTTCGCGGAAGGCCGCCCGGTCTGGCTAAGCAGTCCGTTGTTCCTGGTCAGCTTTCAACCGGCACCGGTGGTCAATTCAAGGCCGGCGTCAACAGCACACCAACGTCAGCAAACGCCCGCAGAGCTTTACTCACTCGTGCCGATCAAACCAAACCCACCCTCAACCCACGCTTCGGCACGGGTTCGCGTGAGTTTGTAGTTGGGCGGCACACGCATCTGCGCCAGCAATTGACCAGCCTCGTCTATCGCGGTCAATATGGCCGAGGGCTCCTCCTCAGCGGGCTCTACGTCCAACTTCACAATAACGTGGCTATCGTGATGGGAACCAGGCATTTTGGCGATTATCGCAATGCTTTGGTGCAAGCTCGCCTGCAATTGCTGCTCATGCCGTAACACAAACTCGCTGGCGGTCTTTACCAAGATACGAAACGCGTTACTGTCCAGCGGCTTGGGATTCTTTTTGTCGCGCCCCATGGTCCACGGGCCCACCAACGCTGGTTCCGGCTCTCCATCTTTGATCATTGCGACAGCCCAGCCATCATCGTTTTCGTTTTTCAACACCTGGGCCGTCCAGCCATCGCCGCACCACCGGCGTGGCTCCTGGGTAATCGAGACCTCTTGGTCGGCGTCGGGGTTTGCGTTATTTAGCGAATCGATATTGGAGGAAATCAATATGGCGCATTCCAGAAAAAGTAGGGAAAAGCTGAATTGGTAGTCGAAAAAATAAGGCTTTACAGAATCACGCAATGGAAAATCCTGCTGCAGCATTGTCACACATCAGGGCATTTTCCAGTGCATCCAATCCCAGCGCGCGACGCCCGCAATTTCAGGAAGCGGCTCAAGAAGTTGCTCATCAGACCTGCGCGGCACTCTCTGAAGACAAAGCGTTTAAACAATCGTGGTTTTGCGAAGGACTATCTACGACCGTCGGTCGATGATATTCGGGGGGAAAAGCGGAATGTAACGATGCGGGGCAGTTATGCGGCATTGGCACAGGCTGGTGGAAAAAAATGGGCACACCATCAGGAGTGCCCGGATTTGTACGCCCCCCTTCCTGCGCACGTATCGAACCATGTGCATAACGCCGAAAGCAGGATTTAGACGAACTTTACAGGAAATCCGGGAGATGCAGATGGGTGCGTGAGCATTAAGGGCCTAGGCTGACTTGATTTCTTCCAACAGATCTGGATGCCTGTCCAATACTTTGAGCAGTTTCACGAGCGCCAAAGGCGGCTTCGTTTTGCCATTCTCATATCGAGAAAATGCATTGACGCCGCCACCGAATATTTCCGCTGCCTCGCGCTGATCCAGGTGAAGTTTTTTCCGCACGCCGGCAATGAATGACGGATCAACGATTGCGGCATTCACTTGCTTGTTGAATTCGAGCATCAACGTACTGCTGCGCGCAGACTCGCCCATGTCAAGAACAGCCTCGCTGCACGCCGGGCAATAATCGCCGGCTACAGCCGGAATTGTGGTTTCCTCGCCCTTGTAGGTGTAGGGCATGTCACGAGTGTCATACGCCAGTTCCGCTGCCCCGCAATTTGGACATTTCATGGTCATGGCTCCTTGAACGAAACGATGAGAACATCATCGATAACAGTCAATTTTAGGTATGCCTCGCCTGCATCTGTGGCCGGCCGATACACATCCTGCAAAATGCGGTGATCTGCGTGAGTGGTCATGCTCTTGTAAAAATCCTTCTGCGTGAGGGCCATGATGACTGCGACAATTCCGGAAAAATCGAATCCCAGGGCCGCCGCGCCAACAAGCGCCGATTGGGTCGAGCGAACCTTACCGGCTTCAATCAGGGCCTTAACGACCACCAACTTACATTGAGGGGTGGTCTTTTCCATAAGGCAAATTAACCTAGTTGGTTATATTTGGCAAGAAGGTTAATTTCAGCAGATTGAATTTCCCGAACTAAAAAGGTGGACGCTCACCCGGTCAAAGGAGAAATCGATGTATTCGAATCCGTATCAATGGCGGCGCATCCGAAAACGCGTAATGGTTTCCGGAGAATCGAAGCAGTGCGTCGCCGCGAGTGAAGGAATCAGCCTAGCCGCCCTGCGCAAGATGTCGGCATTTGAAACTCCGCCCGGATACTGTAGTCGCAATCCCACGATGCCTGACACAGGCGACAACTACCTTGACGCGCGCCGGGATCCGAAGATGAGGTGTTGACGCCTGTCTAGAATTGATCACTTTCCCCACAATGCGCCGATCCAGCCGATCCAGAATTGACTAGCATATCTGTTCGCGGAAGTAAGCAGTCCGTTGTTCCTGGTCAGCTTTCAACCGGCACTGGTGGTCAATTTGAGGCCGGCGTCAACAATCATGCCCCCACAAAACGCCCCCGCAGATAGGCCGTGATTTTTTCTGAATCGTAGAGCCACTGGCTATTGCCGGCGTGATCGGTAATCTTCAGGCAGGGCACTTTGACCTGTCCGCCATGTTGCAACAACTCCTGCCGGTCACGGCCTTCGTGTTGCGCGTCAATGCGGTGGATTTTCAATGACAGTCGGCTGATTTCCTGCCTGACCTTGATGCAGAAGGGGCAGGTCCTGTACTGGTACAGAACGAGCGAACGGCATTGTGCATCCACCTTTTCCTGCGCTGGCTGCGGGCGGCTCAATCCTTTGGGCCGGGTGATGGTTTCCTTGAGCAGCATCACCGGACCGAGGACGACGCGCAGGGTTTTAAAGAAGAGTCTGATAAAAAATTTCATGGCCAATCTTAAAATTAAGGGCACCTCTAATATTACGCTACACGCGGCTGTGGGCAATACCGATCGCCACACCCAGACCCCGCTACGGCGGAGTTTCTCTTTGATGCCACCCAAACGGGGTAGCGTCTCTGCCGCCCCTATACCGACCTCCGGACTCTCGGTATGTCGATCCCCAGAAGCACAAAAGCCCCGCCGGGGTGGCAGGGCTAAGTCCAGGAACTGGAACAAAAAATTCTGGCTCCCCGACCTGGGCTCGAACCAGGGACAACCTGATTAACAGAAGGGCGGACTAAGTTTGGTGCAGACGCACGAGCCGGTAGTTACTCAGATAGATTATTTTTTCGTGACCTTTCTTGGGCTTGCCGTGGGGCGCTTTTTGGCCGTCGTCGCCGGTTTCGTCGAGGGGGCGGCTGCAGGTGTACTTGCGTGTGCCTTCGCCTTGGCCGCGTCCAGGGTCGCTGCGCTGTGCTTAGTGGCGGTGTCGCCGGCAGACAGATTCACGCCTGTGGTGTACAGCTTGCGGATTGCGGCCTTGAACGGTGCTGCGTCAGTCGCCTCGTACGTGCGTTTTTTCTTTGCGCCTTTCTGCATCAGGCCTTCGTTAAGTAGCGCCGCCAACAGAAACTCCGGGCAGTTGGTGGACCTACATTTGAAGAGCGGGAACAGAAGCTAGGACGTAATCGGCTTGCCTTTGGTGCAGACGTTCTCGATGTCGCTCAGCCGGATCCACTCTTGGCTGTAGAAACCGCTGCCGGCGTTCCCCGTAACGCGGACGTAAATGTCCGTGCCGTTCGCAGAGCCGATCTGGTAGGTGAGCTTGGACTTGCCCGAGTTTGAAGTGCATTTGCCGGTCTTCAGAATGCGTATTGCTGCGGTCGTGCTGGGTGTTGCTGGTGTACGACTTACGGATTTGTTCATGACGTGTTCCTTGCAGTGGTGGTTTTTGAGCTTTCAAATAAGATGGCTGTTTTCCCGCAGTGGCCGGGGCTAGCGGATTGGCGTCAGAAGGGCGAGCCCGTTAAGTTGTCCGGTCAGGACATCCACCGGATCGCGGTAACCCAGTTCCGTTGCACCGACGTTGGCCAGGTAGGCGCGGGCATAGTCGGCGTTGTTGGTGAGGAGCCAGCGGGTGGTGCCGGCCTGTACGTACTCCAGCACCACGAGCCCAGAGAGGGCTGCAGGGTGGCGGCTGAGTAGGTCGATCAGGGCGAGGCACTCCGCATGTGCACGGGGCTTGCCTGCGTCGAATTCAACTATGCCTGCACGTTCCTCGAAGGCTTCACGGTGGTTGGGGTTCAGCCGATCGACCAGCTCGGCCACGATGGGGTCTATTGGGGTAATCAAGGTGTCTCCTAGGGACTAGAAAAAGAAAGCCACCAAGGCCAGCGTGTAGCCGGCGATGGTGGCGGGAGGGGCGGCAGAAGCGACGAGAAGTCGGCGGGGCTAGCTCGGGTTAGCGGCGATGCCGGTACCGCGTAGTCGGCGCACAGAGCCAGCAGATCGTCGGCGATGAATTCGGCTTTTGGGATGAAAACACTGATAGCAAAGCCGTCATCGTTGGTGATGAATAACATTTCGTAGCAGTCATCGAATTCCTCCAGGATTTCGTGCGACGGAGCAAAGTCAGCCTCGCCGTATCGGGTTTCATCAAAGAGATTGCGGGTGATGCAGCAACCGGTTTCTTGCTCCAACTGCGCCACGGTGTCGCCCGGTTCAACCACAACCATGTAGCCGTGCCGGTCGTAGTCGTAAGGCTCACCGTTGCAGACCTGCGCGAACCGCAGACTGACCAGTGCCCGGATTTGAGGGTTCCGAATTTGACTGGTCAGTGTGGGATCACGAAGGACGAGCATGGCGCTGCTCTATGCGTGTGTGCAGCGGGACAGCGAACGACGGAACTTCCGAGGTAATGGACATGACGTTGTCTCCAAATTGAGGACGAAAAAAAAGCCGTTGAGCACGGCGGGATGGAACGACTGCGGGTGGAGCTACTGCTAGGTGAAAACTATTGCTCTAGGAACCAGACGAGTGCGTAAAACAAGAACGGAATCCAGAGGGCGTATAAAACGACCAGGATGATTACGCGTAGGAGGGGGATACCTACCGACAGTAAAAAATACTTGAGGTCATACCGTATGGCCCCCAGGAAGCCCGGCTGCGGGGGATCGAGATAGTAGGGTGCAGGGTCGAAGTTATGATTTGTGGTTAACCATCGGAAGAGGCCGGTGCCGGTGCGGTCCAGGAGCTTGCCGGTAGCGCCAAGTAACTTCGTCTGGCGGCGTTTCGTGTGTTTGCCATTGGGAATGGGCATAGTTGATATTTTCTCGGGATGTAGGAAATGGAAAAGCCCCGATGACCAGACGGCCAAGGGGGCTTTGAGAAGGGATGCTAAAGCGAGGTTTCTAAATCGACTGACCTCTTACAGGCTAGAGTGATTTATTTTTTAGATGTGAAACCTGGCTTGCGGTACTGGACATTGCCTATTGAATCCGTTTGATAAGTCTTTTCACCCTTAATCTGATACTGCTGTTTGTGGTACAGCTTGCTGCCCACTGAATCTGTTTCTACGATGCGACCGTTTTGTTCGATGGCGTAGGAGGGCTTGTGATACTGGATGTTTCCAGCGCTGTCCGTTTAGTAAATACGTTGATCTGCTGCATGGGCAGAGAATGCGATTATTGCAAGTAAAACTGCAACAGTGGTTTTCATTTGATACTCTTTGTTGGTTGATACAAGAAAGTATGGGCCATATGAATACGTCGGCATTTCAGCTTTGGTTAAGACTTATTAAAACGACAGCAATATTTTTTGGGGTGTTGCTCACGTTTTTTGCATTCATCGAGGTTGCTCGCGCCTATGTTTTTCTGCGAGAGGTATCACCATGGCTAGCTTACGCTTTTTTGGTGGCGCTAATTGGCGGCCTGATATGGTTGATGGGCGGGTTTCTGATTGCATTCCTGCGGTTACCCCGCGCTCCAGCCCCCCCGGAAGTAGCTGACCCAGAAAATTTAACGCCGGCGGAAGCAATGGCCTGCGCAGGATATCTGCAACATCGGATTAAACAATTTATTAGAAACCCGAGATTACCAACCGCGGATCATCAGTTACTTGAGGAAACTCATAGAAGGCTGAGTGAATCAACTACGCAGCCGGTCATTCAGCGTAGTCGAGATGATCTTAATCGCATACTGGCTCCGCTAGATCAAGCTGCAGAAAAGATGGTTCAGGATTGTATGCGGGATGTCATGGCGGCAGTAGTGTTGAGCCCCTTTCGGTCCGCTGATCTGCTTGTTGTTATTTACCGGAATGGGAAAATGATCCTGCAACTAGCACAGCATTACCAAACGCAGCCAACACTGAGTGAGCAGCTGCGAATCTTCAGGGATGTGCTCGCAATAGTTGCGACAGTTAATTTTCTTAATTTCACTGAAAAATTCTTGGAACAATTGTTTCAGGGAATTCCTATTCTTGGATCGATTGCAGGAGACCTATCCCAGGGGGTGGGCGCAGGTCTTCTCACATCTGCTACTGGCCACGCTGCCATTCAGCGCTGTAAATGCATAGATCCTTGGAATCGGACAGCTGCGCAGAAGGGCTTGGTAAAGCGAATGCCACAGTTCGCTCGAGACTTGAAGACAATAGTCAGTTCAGATGTCTTACCCAAATTGCTCCCGCGCATGCCAGATTCAAAATCCATCTCGGATCGTGTTTTAAAGGCATTTGACGCAACCATAAACGGTATGGACGCATGGGTATGGCGACCTGTGGCGACTCGCAGTAGTGCTTTTGCATCTGCTACGGTACGAGGAGGTGCATCTGCGTGGAGCGGCTTACGTTCCGGGACGCAGGGTATGGCCAAGCACCTGAACGTGTTCAGCAAGATGCGCCATAAGAACAGGCCAGGGAAAGACTAATACCTACAGAAGTCCGCGCTCTGCAAACGATAGCGTTGATCCTCCCGCCACAATAAAGTGATCCAGGACTTTGACGTCCACGAGGGCTAGAGCTTGCTTCAGCGCGACCGTGAGCATCTCGTCGGCCCGGCTGGGCTCGGCAACTCCACTCGGATGATTGTGGGCGAAGATCACCGCTGCCGCATTGTGGCGTAAGGCCGACTTGACGATCTCCCTCGGGTAAACACTGGTCTGTGTCAGGGTGCCGCGGAACAGCTCCTCTGGGGCCAATACCCGGTGCTGGGCATCCAGGAACACCGCTGCGAATACTTCGTGCTCCCGGTCATGCAGGAGGAGGCGTAGGTAATCACGTACTGCACCTGGGGAGCTGAGGGCGTCACCATGTTTGATACGCGTTGAAAGGATTTCCTTGGCGGCTGCTACTATGCTGTCTGCCTCGCCGGATTGCGCGAGACGTAAGGCTTTGGCTACTCGGCGATAGGCTCGCCTGTGTTCTGACATGTGGATTCTCCAAATAAAAAGCCCCTGCAAGCGTGGCCTGCAAGGGTAAGTTAGGGGCGGATCTACTTAAAGTGCGTTAATTCTGGAAGCTATAATTAATAAAAGGGGAGGGGTAGATGACTGACAACTCATTAAAACAAAAACGCATCGTCGTCCCGACTAAAGATGCCGAATCCTGGAAGGCACTCCTAGCCGATCCAGACAAGCACTGGCGCTCGGGCTACTCTGCAATGTCCACCGCATATTCTTGGGAAGATGCGAATGGGTTACCCAAGGAAGTAGAGCAACTATTTAGGACGGCTGAAAACCCAGCTCTTCGGGACGCTGAACTTGCATTGGCAATCCCCGAATACAAGGTTGCCCTGACTGGAGGGAGTAGGCCATCTCAAAACGATGTGTTTGCGATTCTGACCTGCTCAGCTGGCATCATTTCAATGATGGTCGAGGGTAAAGCGCGTGAGCAGTTTGACGATCAACTGGGGGATTGGAAGAAAAGAACTTCTCCGAACGGCGCTGAAGCCCGACTCACGGAAATCATGAGTTGCATTGGTATCACTGACCCGATACCCGATTCAATTAGGTATCAACTATTGCATCGTGCCGCGTCTGCTGTGATCGAGGCCAAGCGATTTCACGCAAATTTTGCAGTGCTCTTGATTCAGTCCTTTGTTGATAATGACTCAGAAAACCATTACGACGAGTTCGAAAAATTTCTCGGTTTGTTTAAAAAAACAGCATTAAAAAATACTCTCATCGAAATTTCGAATCCGAGCGGGCTGCATCTCTATGCGGCATGGGTTCAGAGTAAGGCAACGTAGTTGATATTTGTATAAACATTCGTATGACGACCGCACAGGCAACACTTCGATTAATTGGGTAAACGGAATGCTCCCCCGAGACAAAGTCAAATTTCCGAAGGTTCTTCGGGGCATCCAAGCGCTTGTCAGTATAAGAACACCTGCCGAAAGCGTCGTCGCCACAATAGCAAACTGCCTCGTGAAAAGCAGATATGCTCGGTTGCCACGAGAGTACCGAATTGCCAACCGGTGTTTGATTTCCCTCCGTCGTTTTAAATCGCCCGCGAAGTGCTGAAGAGTGTGATCTGTTGACGCCAGCCTCGAATTGACCACCAGTGCCGGTTGAAAGCTGACCAGGAACAACGGACTGCTTACTTCCGCGAACAGATATGCTGGTCAAGGTCTGGATCGGCGCATTGTGGGGAAAGTGATCAGTTTGAGGGCGGCGGCAACAGCGCAGAGACGCTACAGCGGTCCGTCGTTAATTATTGGGAGCAGGTTACAGTAGCCTCGAAAAATAGGATTATGGCGTAGGCATGACCTTAATGTAACTCGAACGCCCACCGTCGGCAGCGATTGTCGTGCCGGTTAGCATGCGAGAGTCGTTTGAGGCGAGAAAAACGGCAATCGCCGCTATATCCTCCGGCTCACCAACGGAAAACGGATAGAGCTTACGTACTGCAAGCTGTGCCCGCTCGCCCGCGGTAAGCGTCTCGGAGGCCTTGCTCTCCCAGCGCTTGATAGAGCGCTCCGTGCGCACGGTGCCCGGGGCGATTGCGTTCGCGCGGATACCGTAAGCTGCATATTGAGCAGCGAGAGTTTGCGTGAACGCAGTGATTCCGCCTTTGGCCGCCGAATATGCTGGTTTCTGGGATCCCTTAAGTCCCATGTGCGATCCCAAATTAATGATGGAGCCGCCGCCTGCGCGCATCATATGAGGAATGGCGTAACGACAGCACAAGAACGGATGCAACAGATTCAGCGCGATGGTGCGATTCCAGATTTCGAGGTCCATCTCATGCACTGGAAGGTCCTCTTGCAGCGATCCGCCGGCACAGGTCATCAGAATATCCAGCCCCCCAAACCGGCTGACTGTCGCCTCAACTGCATGTCTCACACTGCCATCATCGGTGACATCGGTTTCGAGAAACAGCGCATCGCCGCCCTCATCGCGTATTTCTTGCGCTGCAGCAGCACCCGTTTCCTTATTA
>ENA-ORBV01002773-ORBV01002773.1-microbial-mat-metagenome-genome-assembly--contig:-NODE-2773-length-36442-cov-13.452193_pt1 | contig 36442 bp, 29 predicted proteins | sample MGYA00237777_ERZ505514 | MGnify/ENA primary metagenome ERZ505514 (study PRJEB26160, sample SAMN06269048) | microbial mat metagenome | isolation source: Oligotrophic lake microbial mat | place... | reverse complement strand
CGCCCGCACCCCCCGCCGTCGTCGCGTGCGCCGTTTTGCTTCTGGGCGTACCGGTCGATCCGGTCACGCTTGATCAGGCTGCCGAGCACGTCGTGCAAAGCGCCAAACGCGGCGTAGGTGGCTGGGTGATCACGCCCAACCTCGATATCCTCCGCCGAACCGTGCGAGACGCAGAGTTCCGCCGCATGTACGATCAGGCAACGCTGCGACTTGCCGACGGCATGCCGCTGGTCTGGGCCAGCCGCCTCAAAGGCACACCACTGCCCGAGCGCGTCGCCGGTTCGGACCTCATCTTCGCGCTTGCCGCCAAGGCGGCGCAGCTCGAAGCATCGATCTTCCTCCTCGGCGGCAACCCCGGCGCGGCCGAACAAACCGCCGCGGTCCTGCGCGGGCAGCATCCCGGCATCAAGATCGCCGGCATCGCCTGCCCCCCCCTTGGCTTTGAGCACGACACGGTTGAGATGACCCGTCTCATCGCGCAGCTTCGCGCCGGCGAGCCGCAGCTCGTGCTGGTCGCACTCGGCAGCCCCAAACAGGAACGGCTGATCGAGCTCCTGCGCACAGAACTTCCCCGCGCGTGGTTCCTGGGAATTGGAATTACCTTCAGCTTCGTTGCCGGTGAGGTGAAGCGCGCACCGATGTGGATGCGACGTACAGGACTAGAATGGACCCATCGGCTCGTGCAGGAGCCGCGGCGGCTTGTAAGGCGCTATCTCGTGGATGGTCTGCCCTTTGCACTCAAGTTGTTCCTCGTTTCCGCGAGCCAAGGCCTCTCCGGCGGCAAAGGCCGCGGCCGAACTTCTAAGCGTGAGTCGAATCAATCGCCCGAACGGACGATGAACTAGTCATGGCCATGCCTCCCCCGATCAGCCCCGAGCTTCAGGAAGATGCTGCCGCCGATGCCGCGCCAGCGGGGCTGAACCTCGCCGCCGTCGTCCTGATGGCCGGCTCCGTTCGCCAGACCGACCTGGGTCGTGGGTCGCAGCGAGCCCTGCTCGACCTCCCCATTCGCGCGGATCGATCGATTGGTGCCTGCTGGAATGATCGCGTGGAGGAACTCCGCGACGCCTGGAGCCTGCCTCAACTGCCTCTGGTCATCGCGGCCAATGTCATCGCTGGTGCCCCGAAGGATTCCGCCGGCTGGCGTGGTGCATCCATTCGCATGGACAGCGAAGAGGCCCGAGGCTCTGGCGGCGCGCTCAAGGACGCCGTTCGCGGACTCGACCCTGCTTCGCACGTGCTTGTGGCGCCCGGGCACGCCTTTGTGCGAGAGCCGCTGGCCCCCCTGCTCGATCGACTCTCCCGCCTGGCTCCACGCGCCGATGTCGTCATCCACGCCAGCATGGCGAGTGTCCCAAGCGGCTTCTTTCTGATTCGCTGCGGTGCACTCTCGGGCGTCTCATCCAACGGCTTTGCCGACCTGAAGGAGCAGGTGCTCCCACAGCTCGCACGCCAGCAGGATGTTCGCGTCGTACGCTGCGAGTCCGGCCTCCCCTTCGCGGTACGATCGCTTGAGAGCTATATCAAGGCTGCGCGCGCCGCGGCCGACACCGCCGTCGGCTCCGAGACAGACCTTCCGCCTGAAGATTGGCGCTGCACATTTGCCCTTGCGGAGCCCGGTGCCGATGTCCACCCCAGTGCCCGGCTGCATGACTCGGTCGTGCTCGCCGGATCGCGTGTGGGCGAGGGCGCACTGCTGGTCCGCAGCCTCGTCGGCCCGGGCGGAGTCGTCGCCCCCGGCGAAGCCATGTTTGATCGCATCATCGCGGGGGAGAAGCCGTGAGCCAGTCGGCCGCAACACTTCCGCTTCATGAGTCCCGCACAGTCTTGACCAACCGCGGTCTGCTCGTGATGTGGATGGTGCTCATCGCCTCCGTGATCTGGCTCACCCGCGAAGCGTGGTCAGACATCATCGCCATCGCCATCAGCGATGAGGAGCAGAGTCACATCCTGCTCGTCCCGATCGTCGCAGGATGGATGGCCTGGATCCGCCGACTTCGGCTGCGCCGGCTGCGCCCATCGGGCACGCTCGTCGGCCCCGCCACCATTCTCGTCGGCTGGGCGATGTCTTACATCGGGTTCTACCACGCTGTCCAGTCCGCCTGGCACGCCGGCGCGATCGTCATGCTGGTGGGCGCGCTTATCACCGGCCTGGGGCTCAACACCCTCTTCAAGCTCTTCCCCGCGTTCGCGGTACTCATCTTTGCCGTCCCGGTGCCCGGCACCATCCGGCACATGATCGCCGGCCCACTTCAAACCGCCGGCGCTTCCGTCACCCAGATCCTCCTGGAAACCTTCGGCGTCCCGATCGAACGCAGCACCAACCTCCTCACCATCAACGGTCACGATGTCGCCGTCGCCGAGGCCTGCAACGGCATGCGCATGGTGCTCGCGCTCATCCTCGTGTCCTACGCCTTTGCGTTCAGCATTCCTCTCCGCTGGTACGCCCGAACGCTCGTGCTCTTCCTCAGCCCGCTCGCGGCGCTCCTGTGTAACGTGCTTCGCCTCCTCCCCACCGTGGTGCTGTACGGCTACGCCGATGAATCGGTCGCCGATTCATTCCACGACATCAGCGGGTGGCTCATGGTGCCGCTGGCGTTCTGCGCCTTGCTTGGCATCTTCGCCCTGCTGCGATGGGCGCTCATTCCGATCACCCGCTTCACCCTTGCCTATCAGTAGTCCGACGGAGTACCGATCCCGTGTTCCGCATCCAGCCATATCTCTCCGCGCTCGTCGGCCTGCTCTTCGTGTTCATCGCCACTTTTGAGTTCAACCGCCGCCCCACCGCGGGCGATGCCGCCCCCTTCCACGCCGCCGCGTCCGCCGCGATCAAAGCCCTACCCATGAAGTTCGGGCCCTGGGAATCCTCGGAGATCCCCGTTCCCCAAGCCGCACAGGCATTGCTCAAGCCCAACGCGCTTCTCTCCCGATCCCTCATCAATCCCGCCACCGGCGAACAAGCGAGTCTCGTGCTCGTACAGTGCCGCGACACTCGTGACATGGCCGGCCACTATCCGCCCATCTGCTATCCGGGTCAGGGATGGACCGAGAGCGAAGAGCGCAAACCCGTTGATTTCATCTTGGGTAATCGCGCAGTGACCGCCATCCGGTACGAGTTCGTCAGGTCGGCCTTTGATCGGGATCGAACCCTTGTGGTCTACAACTTCTTCGCCGTCCCCGGCCAGGGCACCCCTTCCGACATGGAAACTATCCGCCGCGCAGCATCGGACTATGCGGCCCGGCCCTTTGGTGCCGCCCAGTTGCAGGTGGTGGTTAACCGAAGACAAACGGTCGGCGAGGAGCAGAAGTTGGTCGAGAGTGTGCTCAGCCCGCTATCGGATGTTGTCGATCTGCTGACTGACCCGAAGTGGAGACGGTGATGCGCAGCAATGGCGCGGTAATGCTTGAACCCATGATCGAACGGCGCGCAGAGTTGCCATCCGGCGTTGCGACCGGGGAACCTGCGCAGCAGGTGAACATCGTTCACGTGGTCCACGGGCTCCTCCGAGGCCGCTACATCGTCACCATTGTGCTGGCCGTCCTCTTCGGCCTCGCGGCCGCCGCTGCGGGCTATCTCTTCCCCGTGCCTCGCTACCGGGCCGAAGGCCTTATCCGCATTCAGCCAGTCCTCCCTCGCATCCTTTATACCAGCGAGCAGAACACCCTTCCGCCGATGTTCTCGAGTTTCGTGAACACGCAGGCAAGCCTTATTCAACACAGCCGCGTGCTCAACAAGGCCATGGACAGCGACGGCTGGCGGGACTTGGGCCGCAAGCGGGACCCCAAAGCCGAGAAGCAGTTCCGCGAGAGCCTGCGGGTCGTCACGGGGCGCGATGCCCCCGAACTCATCATGGTCTCCTTCACCGATGAGGAGTCTCGCGCCGCCTTCGTCGCTGTCAGCGAGATCATCAACGCCTATCAGGACGCCTTTGGCGGTTCTGAGAGCAAAGCCCAGCGCGAAACCCAGAACAAGATTCTCACTCAGCGGAAGCAGGCCCTCGAATCTCAGAAGCGAGACACAGAGACCCGCATCAACACCGAGTCCGCCGAGTTTGAAACCGATGACCTCGCCCGCCTCGGCGATCACTACCTGACCCAGCTTCTCGCGCTTGATGACCGTCTGAACGAGGTCGCGCTCTCGCTCGCCGAAGCCGGGATCGATATCAACGCCCTGCCCGTTCAGCCCGTCGCTCCGGGAAGTGATCCGCAGGCCGCTGCCGAGCCCCTTGATCCCCTCACGCCCGAGCAGATCGCCACCTTCGACGGCCCGATGGCCAAGTATCTCGGTGAGCTGGCCGAGTTCCGCCGCCGCCTCGATCTGTACCGCTCGCGGGGGATCGGCCCCAAGCACACCGCCATGACCGATCTCAACGCCGAGTTGAGCGCGCTTGAAACCGCAATCGCTGATCGCGCGGCATCAGTCAACGCCGCCGCGGCTGCATCGAGCTCCCTCGGCACAGCCGGGCCTGTGGTCGCTGCGCCGGCGGGCACATCGCTTACGCCCGCCCAGCTCGTCAAACGTTACCAGCATCTGCGTCAGCAGTCCGAAGCCCTCCGCTCACGCACCGACCTCGTCAGCAAGCGCAAGCTGCAGATCGATGCGCTCCGCCGCGAACTGAAGATGACCGAGACCAACCTCGATGAGGTCAACCGTCGTCTCGATGAGATCGCGGTCGAATCCAAGATGACCGATCGCATCGGACGGATCGAAGCCATCCTTCCGGATGCCCCGCCCTCAACGCCCACTGTAGATCCCCGCAAGAAGTACGCCGCGATGGGCCTTGTGCTCGGCGGCGGGTTCCCGGTCGGCATCTTTCTGCTTCTTGGACTTGTTGACCGCCGCTTCCGCTACTCCGATCAGGCCGGCGATCGGCTGGGCGGCGCACGCATGCTGGGCATCCTCCCCGAACTCCCTTCAACCATCGACGACCCCGAGCAGGCCGCGGCCGCGGTGCACTGCGTGCACCACATCCGTTCGATGCTTCAACTCGCGGATCCCACTCGGAAGGTCTATGTCGTCACCAGCCCCACCGCCGGCGACGGGAAGACCAGCCTGTCGCTCTCGCTTGCGATGTCCTTCACCATGGCGGGCGAGCGCACGTTGCTGATCGATTTCGATCTGATCGGACACGGCCTGACCTCCCGCCTCGGGGCATCCCGCGAGATCGGCATTGGTCATCAGCTCACGCACGGCAACACCAGTCCTACTCCCGAGGCAACCAGCGTCCCGGGGCTCAGCCTCGTTCCATCTGGACGCGACGATGCCGCATACGCCAGCCGCGTTTCGCGCGAGGCTCTCGCCAAGATGATCGAAGGCTTCCGCCGCGACTACGACGCCGTCATCATCGACACGGGCCCGATCCTTGGCAGTCTTGAAGCGAACCTCGCCGCCTCGGCGGGCGATGCCGTCGTGATGGTCGTCGGCCGCGGCCAGCAGAGCTCCGACGCTCAGAGCGCCATCCGTCATCTCGGACTCCTTGGAGCCCGCCTTGCCGGCATCGTCTTCAATCGCGCCAACTCCATGGACTTCAGCCGCTCGCGAAGCGTCAGCGCATCGTTCCGCTCCGTTCGCGCGTCGGCCGCGGCATCCGCGGGCCATACATCCACTGACATCATTCCTGCGGCCGATAAGCTTGGGCCTCTGGCTCGCAGCGTCGCGCTGGACATGAGGCCCTGATCGCACCGTGAACGCGACCGCCACGATCTGGGGTCTTACTCCCACTGCACTGCACGACCGCTTCTGGGCGTCGCGCGGTGTACAGGTCGTTCGCCCCGGCGAACCCTCGGCAATCGTTCCCTACGCCGAGCTCTATTTGCTGCTCCCCCCGGGCACGCTCACCATCTTCCGCCCCGCTGCTCTGCTGGATGCCATGGCCTGGCTCAGCCCCGACCTTGTCGCCGTCCGGCTGGTCGACAAGCGCAAGGACCGCTACGCCGAGCGGGTCCACAGTGACTCTTCCGGTCGCTTCCAGCGCTTTGAGCGCGTGTACGGCGAGGCCGATGCGCGGACCATCCGCGTGGGTCTCACCAGCGATCCGGAGATCGTTCAGATCTGGCAGGCCGCGCCCGATGCCACAACCGCCTGGCGACGCATGCGGAAGTCTCTCCGTCCCTCCGCGCGCTCCGCCGCGAGACTTCAGGCCCGCATCTTCGACTCTGAAGACTCCGAGGAAAGCACGCTCTTTCTGCGCGAGATCATCGGCCGTTGGCGCAGGCCCGATACGACCATCAACCGGATCCAGGCCGCGGGCGACGGCGTGTGGATGATGGATGAGCAGAGCGTCAACGCGCCGGCCTCCGCACGCGGGCCGCTGTGGATCGGCGCCGGAAGGGAGCTCCCCTCTGATCGCTTTGCGGTCGGGCCGGCCGTGCTGTGGGACAGCCCCGCCGCCCGCCCCACGCAATCGCCGGTCGAGTGGCTTCAGATCGAACCCATCGCCGAGTCCCTGGCGACTCTCAAGACCCCTGCGATCTCGCGGCGGCCCTTCAAGCGCGCCTTTGACATCCTCTTCTCGCTGCTGGTTCTTGTGGCCACACTCCCGCTCTACCCGCTCATCGCGCTGGCAGTTTTCCTCGAGGATGGAAGACCCATTTTCTTCAGCCACACCCGCGAGACCATCGGCGGCCGCAGGTTCGGCTGCCTGAAGTTCCGCTCGATGCGGCGGGACGCCGAAATGATCAAGGCCAAGCTTGCCGGCGAGAACAAGGCCGACGGTCCACAGTTTTTCATTCCCGATGACCCTCGTCTCACCCGTGTCGGCCGAATCCTCCGTGACTTCCAGCTTGATGAGCTCCCGCAGTTCCTCAACGTGCTCAAGGGCGACATGTCCGTCGTCGGTCCGCGGCCCAGCCCGTTCAAGGAGAATCAGTTCTGCCCGCCATGGCGCGAGGCTCGACTGAGCGTTCGCCCCGGCGTCACCGGCCTCTGGCAGATCCGCCGCACCCGTGTTGCCGGCGCGGACTTTCAGGAGTGGATCAAGTACGACATCGAGTACGTTGAGCGCGAGTCGTTCTTCTTCGACCTCTGGATCATCTGGAAAACAGTGCTTCTCGTTCTCAGGAAGGTCACCCGCTCATGAGACTCAAGCCCAAGGCCGCGCGCCGACTCCTCCTCGTGGGGATCGCCGGCGTGCTGCTCGTTGTTGCCGCGTTTGGCCTCTTTGTCGTGCGGAAATGGCAGAACGAACGCCGCACCCAGGCCCTCCGCACCGACGGCATGGCCGCGTATGCGCAGCAGGATTACTTCTCGACTCTCGACAACCTCGGCCGCTACCTGCGCCGCCAGGCTGATGACCGCGAAGCCTGGCTTGCCTTCGCCGACGCAAGGGAGAAGACCGAAGACCCGCGGGCAGCTCACCTCCCGCAGGCGGCCGTCGCATACGGGCGTGCACTCGCGCTCGATGAAACCGACCGCGACACGGCGCTCAGGCTCGTGAAGCTCCAGAACCAGATTGGCTATCACGCCGAGGCACGCGATCAGGCGGTACGCCTGCGTCCTGGCGACATCTCCGCTGCAACCAGCGTTCACTTCGAGGCCATGGTGCAGGAGGCAGCCGCCCGAATCGCTTTGAAGGCATGGGACGACACCCTCGACAAGCTCACCGCGCAGCTTGTCAGCCTCGCTCCCAAGGACTATCAGCCCGCGATCATGCGGGCAACTTTCCTCCGCGAGACCGACCGCCGCGATGAGGCCCGCTCCTTCGCCGCCTCATCGCTCGCCGCCAATCCCGGCGATGCCGGCTTCGCGCTCCTCTCGCTGCTCGTCCGCGTCGAGACCGGTGAATCTGTTTCGATCGACGAGTTCACCAGCACGCTTTGCGCCGCCGCGGGCCTTGACAAAGACACCCCCACCCGCATCGCCGAACCCACCTACACCCAGCCGCAGCTCGCCGGGCAGCTTCTCGCCGGCTTCGATCGTCTGGGAATGTACCCGCACTCCCTCATGGTCATCCGCGATGCCTCGCAGCGTCTGAAGGACAACGACTTCCGACGCCTCCTTGCGCGTCGACACTGGCAAAGCGGTCAGCCGCAGGCCCTCTTGACCGACTTCCCCGCCCCGGATGCTTCTCCCCGTGGCGAGCACAGCGAGATCCTTGCTTTCAGCGCGCTCGCCCTTCGCAATCTGGATCGCAAGGACGAAGCCTCCAAGCTGCTCGATGCGCTTCGCACGCGTGACCGGGACTTCATTGCCAAGGCCTGGAGCACCGTTCTCAAGGCTGTTCTGGATACTCCCGACCCCAAGGCCGCGCTCTCTCTGGTCGATGCCGGAATCAAAGAGCACGAGGCCGAACCCACCTTCCCCTACTTCCGCGGCGAGATTCTCTCCCGCCTGGGCAGAAACGAGGAAGCCCGCGCCGCCTGGGAGAGCGTCTACCGCTCCGGCGTCGCGGAAGGGTGGGATGCTCCCGCGGTTCGAGCCTCCGAAACCCTGCTCGACGAGGGTCGCCTCGATGAGGGCATGGTCGCCGCGCAGAACGCTCTCCAGAAGTTCCGTCTCGCTCCCGCCGCGCGTCTCTCGCACCTGCGCGCCCAGGCGCTGCTCATCGAATCCGGTCGCGCTGTACCCAGCCCCGCCGATGTTCTTCGGCAGATCGAAGAGATGTCGACGCGTCTGGATGCGCTCAACAACCCGCAGCTCAGCCTCATGGCCCGCCGCGCACTCCTTCCAGCTCGCGTCGCACTCCTCGCGGATTCTGACCGCAAGTCCGATGCATCCGATCTGATCCAGCAGGTCGCCAAGGATCCCGCGACACTCGACGCCGACCTCGCCCGGCGCCTGGCGCAGGTGAGTGCACGCGAAGGCCTGGGCATGGAGGACCGCATCCTCGAGGCCGCGGGCGTCAGCGGGGGCACGCTGCTCAGCCGCGCACTGCTCATGCACACCGGCGGCCAGCCCGCACCCGCGATCAAGCTCATCGACGACGCGTTCGCCAATGCCACCGAGGCGACCAGGGCCGACATGATCCTGACCCGAGCGCAGTTTCGCGATGCCATCGGACATCCCGAAGCCCTGAGCACCTGGAAGTCCGCCGTCGCCGCCTATCCCGATTCCCTCGCGATGCACTTGACCGCGATCCGCTCTCAGGCCGCGCCCACCGACTCCGCGTTCGTCGAGCAGATTGCTTCCCGCATCATCGCGCTGGGCGGCTCTGACGCCGACCGCCCATCAGCCGAGATCCGCTTTGCCCGCGCTCGCGCGCTTCTCTCGGCTTCACCATCTGTTCGCGCCCGCGATGAGGCCGTTGGCCTGCTGCGCAATCTGGTGCTGGAAGCCCCGGCCCGAACCGAGTTCCGCGATGCGCTGATCAACGCCCTCCTGCTGGATGACCCGGCCAAAGACATTCGACCCAACTACCAGGGCGCGATTGATCAGTTGACCGCGGGCGCAGCCTTTTCAAACGACCGAACAGCCTTCACACTCCGCCTCGCATCGATCTACCGGCAGCAGGGCCAGTTGCCCCGCGCCGTTGCAGAACTGACCAAGCTCGCGCTCGATTCCGCCGCCGAAACCCCCGGCCGACTGCGGGCCGTCGATCTGCTCACCGAACTCCGCGAGCACGAGGCGGCCCTCCGGGCCCTTGACACCGTGCTCTCTTCCGCGCCCGATGATCCCGAGCTGCTGCTGCGTCGAGGCAGCCTGCTCCTGGCCCTGCGACGGGACCGCGAGGCCATCGACACCTACCAGCGCATCCTCCGCGCACCCCTTGCCAGCGCACCCTTCATCCTCAACGTCGCCAACGCGCTGCGCACACTCGGAGAGCCCGGCGCTGCCCAGAGTGCACTGGCGAAGCTCGATGACCCCGCCATCGCGCCCAAGGACCGCGCAATGGCCCGCGCAGCCTTCGCCGCTGCTGCCGGCGACGCCGCGACCGCTCTCACCGAGTACACCCGCGCCACCCAACTCGGCCCAGATGACCGCCAGACCTGGTCGCTGCTGGCACGCTTTCACCTCGTTCGCGGCGAGCTTGGCCCGGCAGAAGCTGCCGCCAGGGTCGGCCTCGAGAAGATCCCCGGCGACTCCGACCTGACCATCATCCGGGAGCAGATCCGCCTCGCGGGCATGGATGACGAATCCACCGATATCTCCGCGCTCGCCGATGCACTCGCAAGCAACCCCGCAACCGCTCGCCGCGCAGAAGCCATCCGCGCCGTCGGCCGCACCCGCGCGGAGGGCAAGCTCGACGACGCCGCCGTTCTGGGCAGGCTCGCCGACGAGTTTGTCGATGACCCCTCCACACAGATGTTTGTGGTACGCAGGCTCATCGCCGGCGGGCCCGCATCCGTCGCCGAGGCGTCCCGCATCGTCCGGCGAGCTGCCGCCAGGTATGCAAACGATCCATCGATCCAGGAGCAGGCCGCACGCACACTCATCGCCGCCGGTGAGTGGGAAGCTGCTCTCGCCGCCGCAACCGCCTGGCGCGCCCTCACCCGTGAACCCCAGGCCGATGTCGCGATCGGCGAATCCCTGCTCGCCCTCGGCCGCACCCGCCAGGCGAACGAAGCCGTCAAGGACATCCGCATCCCCCCCGCGATCGCACCCGACGATGTCCTCTCGCTTGGCGCACTGAACGTTCGCGTTCGCGCGGCCATCGAATCCGGTCCCGCCGCGCCCGCCTTTCAAACGCTCGAGCCGCATCTGTCCTCAGAGCCCGTGCGATTCAGCATCGCCCTCCCCGTCGCGTCGATGCTGGTGAAATCCGCCGCCGATGTGCGGACATGGATCGAAGCCATCGCGTCGAAGATGGATCCCTCATCCGCGAACGATCAACTCGCCATCGCCAATGCGTGGGCCTCGGCATCTGACCGCTTCCCCGATGCCAAGGCGGACTTTCTCAGGCGCGCCGGCAGCGCGGTCGACCAGGTACTCAGCACCCCCGATGGGGCATCCGCGCAGGCACTCTCCATGCGATCCTCGATCTCCAACGCCGCCGGCGACCTGCCCGCGGCCGTTTCCTTCGCACGCCAGGCCATCGCCAAGGAGCCAGAGAACCCCCTGCTCGTGCTCGCCCTGGCGCGACTTCTGATGGCCACAGGCACCGACTTGGCGGAAGCCGAATCCACTGCTCTGGGCGTTGCTTCCGGCGGGACCGCCGCCCCCGAGGCGCTGTTCATCGCTATCCACGCGCAGCTTGCCCAGTCCGAGGTCGCCGCCGCGGCGGGCGATCAGACCAAGGGGGCAGCCAAACGCCGGGAAGCACAGGCCACCCTCTCCCGGCTGGGAGCGATTCAACCCCTCGCAACCCAGATGGTGCTCGAGATGGCCAACCTCGCTGAACGTATGCAGGACGATGCCCAGGCCATGGCTCTCTACGAGCGGGCGCTTGCCGCCTCGCAGCCCCCCACTGGCGCGCCTTTGGCAATCGTCAACAACAACCTCGCCTACCTCATCTATAAGAAAGCAACGCCCGGTTCCGCAAGCGATGCCCTTCGCCGCGCCAAGACACTGATCGATGAGGCGATCCTGATCGCCCAACTCGCCCCGTTCTACGACACGCTCGGCTCGATCGACATCGCGATGGGCGACCGAAGCGGCGCAATCATCGCCTTCCGGCGTGCAGTCGAGCTCGATCCAAAGGCCTCCGGAGCGCTGGTGAATCTTGCGGATGCGCTGGCGGGCGGCTCCGCCGCGGACCGAGCCGAAGCCGCCACACACTTGCAGACCCTTGCTGCCCTTCTCGCGAGCGGCGAAAGCAGTGCCCAACTTGACGCCGAGCAGCAGTCGCGCCTTCTCCAGCTCCGTCAGAAGCTCTCTCCTCGCTGACCCCGAACCCCCATATCCCCCAGTCCCTCCCGACGGCCGGTCAACTTGACCGGCCGTCTTCGTTTGGCACCGATGAACGCTCGTAACGCTGTATTCTCAGACCTTCTGCCTTTCCTCAGTCTCGACGATCTGCTTGAGAAACCGTGCCAACGGTTCGCCAACGGGCGGCGTTGGAGGTACTCTCCGTCACCGTTCCACACCGCGCAGCGGCTTTGGGATCGGTGAAGTTCAGGGCGGGCTGGGATTCCGGGGCGTGGGGATTCATTATGAAGACTTGCATCGTCATCACGGCTATGGCCGGGCTCGCTGTCTCAGGTGTCGCACATGCCGCGCCGGTCGTCCTGCGAGGCCAAGGGGTTTCGGGCGCGCCAGCCAATCTCACGGTTGCGCCCACTCCTGCTTTCAGCTCCAAGTTCGCCGTTTCCGAGGTCGATGGTCGCCTGAGCATCAATGGCTCCCAGACCGCCGGAGCCGGCAGCGAACACAAGCTCGGTTCGCTGAAGCAGGTGAATGATGTCCGCTGGGCTTTCACGCTCAGCCACTCCCCATCCTCAGGCTTCACCGTCACCATGAGCGGCATCCTCAACGGTGAACGCGACACCCTCTCCCGATCCATCCGGTGGGATGGCCGCACCGACCACTCCACCTCAAACAGCCTTGGCAGCGCGCAGCAGAGCCGCACATCTTTCAACGCGCTCCAGCTCACCGCCTCCGTTCCCCATCATCTCGATGCCGCGGGCCTCTCCTTTTCCCAGTTGGTCTTCTCGAGCGCATCGCTCGGGAATGGCTCGTTTGATGCCGAATCGCTCGGCTCCGGCGGCTCCGCCTACACCAACACCTGGATGACCTTTGGCAACGATCCCGATCTTGCGGCCCACAGCTGGTCGCTCTCGGGCGTGGTGCTGGGTTCACGCAAAGTCAGCGCGGATCTGGGAAGCCTGAACTTTGGCATTGTGGGACAGACAGTGGTTGTCGTCCCCCTTCCCCCCGCGGCTTGGGCCGGTCTGTCGACCATGGCTGGCATCGCCGGCATCGGCTTCATCCGCCGCCGCCAGCTCGCCTAAGCCGACGCCCCGAGCAACTACACGCCTCCTGAAGCGTGTCGAAATGGGTAAACCTCAAGAGCCCTGCCCCGCGGCAGGGTTTTCCCTTTTATCGGTGCCAAGCTCAGGTTTTGGTTCTATCCGTGGAAACTTCATTGACCACCGCTGAAGGATCGGGTATTTTCCCTGCTCGCGTGGGTGTGAGCAACCGTGATCACCTTGCGTGCTGGCTTTCTGCTCATCCGGCTTTTGGGCCGGTTGACGTACCCAGCATCGGATCCGTTTGACTCGTGGGCATTCCGTCCGCGGCGGAGGTTGTGGCTCTTGAACTGGGAAGGAATGATGATGACGACTTCGACTTTGCTTCGTGGGGTGTGCATCGCGGCGGTGGCCGCGGGTGCGTTTGGCGCGACGGCGATGGCGGACACGGTGCTGTACAGCAACGGGTTTGAGGTAAACGCAAACGGCTGGGACCTCCTCGGCGGATCTGGCGGAACACGAGTTGCTTCCGGCGGAGGCACTCTCAGTGCTCCGTCCGCAAGCGGTAGCTTCCATGGCGAAGTTGCCGGAACAGGCTTTACGCGTTTCGGCGGTTACAACTATGGTGCAGGTAACGCTCCGACTGCCTTCCTGGAGTATCGCACTTCACTTGCGATCTACCTTGACGTGAGTGTCGGTGCTTCAAATGACACCCGCTTCGATTACTCCTCTGCTGTTTCCAATGCCGCTGGAAATCACCGTCGCGACTTCATCTTCAATGCCGGGTTCTATAACACCGGCGGACCAAATCGCTTTATCGTCTCGGCGAGCAACAACTCGGTCGGCAATCCGCCTGGCGGAACGAACCCCGTGACGATCGGCACCACTGGCTGGTACACGTTCGCCCACCACTTTTACGACAATGGCGGCGTGCTTGCAGTCGACATGACGATCAGCGACTCATCGAACAACCTGGTAACAAGCTGGACAAGGAGCGATGTGTCGGACGTCATTGGCGTCGGTGGTACAGTGGGCGGAAGCCGGTATGGCTGGTTCCCGCACAACGCCTTTGGCACGCTGGCGATCGACAACGCGCTTCTGTCTGTCATCCCACTCCCTCCCGCGGCTTGGGCCGGTCTGTCGACCATGGCTGGCATCGCCGGCATCGGCTTCATCCGCCGCCGCCGCCAGCTCGCCTGATTTCCCCTCCCCCCGCGGCGTCTCGGGCCGCGATGCGAAGGACCAGCGAGAGCAACGCGAGAAAGAGTCTCCTTCGTCAAAGGCCCCGCCACACCGGCGGGGCCTTTTTCGTTCCTGACCGACCCGCATCGGCCCGCGCCAGCCGATGTTCTCGGACCTTGATTCCTCTGTTTAACCTGCGCTAACCCACGTCTGGTAACGGCTTTAAGCACCACAAAACGCAGTCTCCAGGTTGATCCCCCGAATAGGTGGTGTAGTCTCCGTCTGCCGAAATCGACACGCTTCTCTTCTTCTCGCGATGGCACATCCGTCGGAGGCACCAAGCCCCCGGGACTGTGCAGCAAGAAGCGAGGGCCATGTCGGCGATCGGTGCGAGGCGCACCGTCGGGGCACACAACCAAAGAACTGGATTGATCCAGTCGGGAGATTCAAAGATGTCGATTCGTAATGCGTTACTGATCACCGCCGCCGTTGCCGCCGCGTCCCCCGCGATGGCCGGCTACACCCCCATCCAGGTCAGCGGTGAGCCCAGCCTCAACGTGATCTTCGCCGCCAACTATGGTGCGCTGAGCGGCGGGGATATGAACTCGCCCGGGTTCACCACCGCCCTCGGGTACACCTTCACCCGCGTGATGGACTTTGGCACCAGCGGCAGCGGCCCCACCAATCTCCACAATGTCTACGACGGCACGACCTCTGATGCCCGTCTGCAGGACGGCACCGCCGAGATCAAGTTCCTCGTCAAGCACGCGGGCAACACCAACCGCATTGGCTGGACCAATCAGGTCGGCAACCCCACCGGCGCGAGCTACAACGACGTCATCGGTTCCTCCGGTGACGCCGCGACCACGCTCAGCAGCAACTTCCAGCTCGTCATGAACGTCAACGGCAGCGGCTCGCAGTTCTGGGGCTCGGATCAGCTCGCCGGCGGCGGAAACGATCACTTCGTCACCTGGTTCGTCCAGGGCAATGGCCGCAAGTTCTGGGTCATCGGCTCTGAGGATCTGAACCTCGGCGACGCCGACTACAACGACTGGGTGGGCGAACTGTCCGTCGTCCCCCTTCCCCCCGCCGCTTGGGCCGGGCTTTCGTCCCTCGCTGGCGTCGCCGGCATCGGCTACGTCCGTCGCCGCAAGAACGCCGTCCAGTAACCCATAGTCCTGTCGTGGCATCCATTGCCGCGAGGGTTCAAGTTCACCCGCAAGCCCCGCCCCCACAGCGGGGCTTGTGCTTTTTGCAAGGGCGAGTTCCTTGCAGCGCCCCATAAGTCGGGCGTCAACTGAGATCGACGCTCACCCAAACATCCCTGTAAGTCTTTATCGGTGCTCATCTTGAGTGATTTCGACCGTGCGGCACTTGCCTTCGAAAAACAGGGATATATGCTAACCCCCATTATTGGGGATGACAATCCTCTTCAAGTCGTCTGCATCAGTGCCGGCCCCGAACTCAGGAACGAAGACCATGAAGAACTTCACTCTTGCTCACCGCGCGTTATTGGGACTTGCCGCGCTTGCCGCGGCCGGAACTGCCCATGGCAGTTCGGTTTCCTATTCGTTCTCCTCGGGCACTCGCGCCGCGAGCGCGAACTTCGCGGTCACCGCGGGGCAGTTGGTGGTGACGCTTACAAACACTTCCAGCTACGACGTCCTGGTTCCCACCGACGTCCTTACCGCCGTGTACTTTGACTGGCAGGCACCGCCGATCTATCCGGGCGGGTTCATTCCCGTGAGCGCCGTCCTCGGGGCCGGTTCGATCGTCTATAACGGACCCCAGCCTGCTGACGGCAACGTCGGCGGCGAGTGGGCGTATTCCGGCGTCTCGGGCTCCGTCACCCCCGGCATCTCCTCTACCGGCCTCTCGGCGTACGGCCCCGGCGATCTCTTCGGTGGTCCCAATCTTCAGGGCCCTGCATCGCCCGGCGGTCTGCAGTATGGCATCGCTTCCGCGGGCGATAACCCGGCCACAGGTAACGGCGGTGTGATGGGGAACGCACTCATCCGCAACCAGGTGATCTTCACGCTCAATCCGAACCAGGCGATCGATGCGACTTTCCTTCAACGCCTACTCAACGTGCGCGTGCAGTACGGCACCAGCGCCAGTGAGCCGAGCTTCACCCTCGATCCGCTCACCGTCATCCCGCTCCCCCCCGCAGCTTGGGCGGGCCTCTCCACCCTCGCTGGCGTCGGCCTCATCGGCTTTGTCCGCCGCCGCAAGAACGCCGCCCAGTAACTCAGCATCCCGTAGTGGCATCCATTGCCGCGATGGGTTCAAGTTCACCCGCAAGCCCCGCCCCCCACAGCGGGGCTTGTGTGCTTTTGCGCGCTCATCTTTCCCGACCCCGCACTCGTGTTGTTCAGCGATGCCCTCCAGCAGAGCTTGCTGTTCTGCGCCAGTCTGAATATGCAAACACAATACGTTCAGAATGCGAACTTTAAACCAATCTGTATACGAACATTACTGGTCCCGTCGCGCCTCCATCGGAGTGTTTTTTGAGCCCCGTGAATGCATCATAAACCATTCTTCACCAATGATTTAAGATTTCGGACCTGGACCGCCACGTCCATATGAGATTATCCCCATAATCAGGGAGTGAAATGCCACGACAAGCTTGTTCGGTGTCAGGGACAGTGCATCATGTCTCTGTCCGAGCGACCACGGCGTGCCTCCCAGGGAGCGGGCATGCGAAATGGTTGCCTCGAGGGGTGCATCGGGGGCGTTCCCTAAACCCGGTTCTATGTGTTCTGACGGGAGATTCAAAGACATGAAGATCAACATCGCCATCCTCGCCATCGTTGCCGCCGCTGGTCTGATCCAGACCGCCGGGGCTGATACCATCCAAGGCCGAGTGCTCAGCGCCTCGACCGGCTACGGCCAAGGCAACACCGGCGGCTACCGCCACCAGTTCTGGGGCGGCACGGGCGAGGCTGCCCGTTTCAACACCGGCACCTCGCAGGCCGACGCGTCCGAGGTCCGCGGCTTCTGTGTCGACCGCAACTTCCTGAACGAGTCGGTCAATACCTACACGCTTGTCTCTGTCCAGAACGCCCCCGTTCTGCCCAACCAGGGCAACGCGGGCGGCCTTTACACCGCCGTCGGCGAGAACCGTCTCAACGCGATCGCCAAGGCCGGCCTCGCCATGGGGATCCTTGACAGCCGCGGCTTCCTTGAAGCCTCGTTCACGACTGGCAACGCGGCCAACAACCTGACCATCAACAGCGTCACCACGACTCGCGCTCGCTGGGTCGAAGCGTTCCAGAAGCTTGCGTGGGAGTCGCTCTACGAGGCCGACGGTGCGGGCCTGGCATGGAACCTGACCGGTGGCGCGTACACGAACGCCGCGTCATCTGCCGCCGCGTCGACCGCGATCCAGACCGCAGCCTCCGGCTTCCTCAACTCCGGCATCCTGGTTCGCGTTCTTGGCGTCCAGGGCAGCAGCGCGGATCAGGGCCAGGATATGCTCGTGCTCGTCCCGTTGCCCCCCGCGGCGTGGGCCGGACTGTCGACCATGGCAGGCGTCTTCGGCCTGGCGTATATTCGCCGCCGCAAGCAGCTCGCCTGAGTTTTACTGATCGCGTGCCATCGAAGCGGGTTTCGGACTTCGATGCGGCCGCGACGGCAATCGTTCAACTTCCTGCACCTTCACCGGACCCCGTCACTCGACGGGGTTCGGTTGTTTTTGCGCTACTCGACAAGGGTTTGCACGGGGCTTGCGCATCGTTTCATCGGAGGAGCGAAGCGATCACAGAAGTTGGGGGAAAAAGCGTTATCGGATCAAATAATTTTACGCATACGGCTGCTGCGAATGTGGGCAGTTTAATCCTTGCAAATCGCTTTAATACAAGCACTTACAGCGCAGGTTCGGAGCGGGCCCCTGCGTGCCCATCGCAGCGCGGCAAACAAGACTGTTGACGCGCCGTGAACTTTGGCTCATACTCTCTTCGCTCGTTGGGTGCGGTTCGCTTCCATGATCGACGCGTCTGCCCGGTTTGGCGAAGGAGAAGAGGAGTGTTCCTCTTTCCAGTGGTGTAGTCCGATAAGAAAGGGCATCCAATGACGTCTCGAATCGTGGGAATTACGGCAATCGTCGCGCTGAGCGCGGCGGGTACGGCGATGGCGGGGCCGATTAACGGTACATTCAACTCAGGCTCAAACTCGGGGTTGCGCACGAATGTTGCGGTGCAGGCCGTGGCGCAGGCAACCACCTTCAACGTGGGCGCACTGACCCATGCTTGGGCAGGCGGCACTGGCGAAACCGCGATATATAACGGCTCCCACGCCTCTTTTTGCATCGACAATCAGTACGCCAGCACTTCCCTCCGAATCTTCAATCTGGTGAGGATCACCCAAGCTCCGATCGCTGCCAGCGGCAACTGGGGCAATCCGGGCGTCAGCTACACCACAACACAGGAACGTCGCCTGAATGCGATTGTTCTGGCCGCGCGCAACGCTGGATACGTTAACAACCTTGGTTTCTTCAATGTCAGTCAGGGACAGGATGCCAGCGTCGCCATTCAGTTGCTCTCTTGGGAGTCACTCTGGGAGCCGGATTCTCAGAGTGGGAACTGGAACGTCGCAACGAATCAGGGCACTTTTTATCGCACATCTGCCATCAGCGCGAACGCCGCGACCATCATTGGCAACCTGGTCAATGCCGCGACGACGATTTTCAACGATGTCAACACCCCGATTCTGGTTCGGTCGCTAAGTTCTAACGGTGGCCAGGACCAGTTCGTTCTTGTCCCCCTCCCCCCCGCGGCCTGGGCCGGTCTCTCGACCCTCGCTGGCGTCGGCTTCGTCGGCTACATCCGCCGCCGCAAGAACGCCGCGCAGTAATCGCCTCTGAGCCCTGGGCTCAACGCGATCACCGGCAATCGCAGTTTTCTCCTAAAGGGAGGGTCCTCATGGGCCCTCCCTTTGTCTTGCGCTCAGAACAGGGCCCAAGCCTGCATTCTGCACCGAACCTTGGCACCCAAAGGCACGATAAACAGGTGTTCGTGGTAGTCTGGGTAAGCCCTCTTGCCCCCCGCTTCGTACTAGCTGCCCATCGCGGCGGGTAATGGGGGTGCGGTGGTCAGCGGGTCGCCGTTTCTTCTCTCCTCGTGTGGATCGCTTTCTAACGGGAATCATTCGATGAAGGGCATCATCCTCGCCGGCGGCCTCGGTTCGCGGCTCCGTCCGCTCACGCTCGTCACCAACAAGCACCTCCTGCCGGTCTACGACCAGCCGATGATCCATTACCCCATCAAGTGCCTGCAGAACGCGGGCATCACCGATGTCCTCATTGTCACCGGCGGCGAACACGCCGGAGACTTCCTCAAGCTCCTCAAGAACGGAAAGCACCTGGGCCTGCGTCACCTTGAGTACGCGTATCAGGAAGGCGAGGGCGGCATCGCCGACGCGCTCAAACTCGCGGAAGAGTTTGCCGACGGCGGGAAAATCTGCGTCATTCTTGGGGACAACATCATCGAGGGGAACATCCGCCGCGCAGCCGGCGACTTCTTCACCCAGGCGGCTGGCGCCAAGATCCTGCTCAAGGAAGTGCCCGACCCCCAGCGTTTCGGCGTCGCCGAGATGTCCGGCGAGGGCGCGCGGGCCAAGATCACCGGCATCGTTGAGAAGCCGGAGAACCCCACCAGCAACTATGCGGTGACCGGCATCTACTTCTACGACAACCGTGTCTTTGAGATCTGCCGCACCCTCAAGCCCAGCAAGCGCGGCGAACTTGAGATCACCGACGTCAACAACGACTACCTCTCCAAGGGCCAGCTCACCCACGACATCCTCGAGGGCTGGTGGACCGATGCGGGCACCTTCGAGAGTCTCCACCGCGCCAGCCGATACGTCGCTGAAAGCGGAGCGAACCACCTCGACCTCAGCGCCTCCAAACCTGCACTCTTCGCCGCGGCACACGTCTGACGGAACTCCACATGCAGCCCGTCAACCCACGCACCGTCAACGAGCCGCTGCCCAAGGCACATGCGCTCGCGCTCGAGCACCACGAGCCGATCTTCGTTCCCGCGTCGGTCTATGCCGACGATCGAGGCTGGTCACTCATGAACCAGCTTCAGGGCGTCATGGGCCCCGACGGTCAGGTGAACTTCTCCACCCAGTATCCCGGCGTCGTCAAAGCCTGGCACCGCCACCAGCTTCAGACCGACTTCTGGATCGGCCTCACGGGGCACATCAAGGCCGGCATCTTCCGCGAGACCGACAACAAGTCCTGGCTTCTGGTCATCGGCGAGAAGCGGCCGGGCGTGCTCATCATCCCGCCAACTCTCTGGCACGGCGCGGCCACGGTGAGCGATGTGCCCGGCGGACTCCTGTACTACGTCACTCACGCCTACAACCCCGCCAAGCCTGATGAGGAACGCCGCGCACACGACAGCGTCGCCGGCTTCCCTTGGCACGTGCGGCACGGCTGATCGCGCCCCGCGCGGAAGGAATGCATCGTGGCAGAAGGCCCATTCCTGGTCATCGGCGCAACCGGCATGCTCGGCCGCGCAGTCAGCGATGCCCTCCGCCATCGCGGCAGCCCTCACCGGGCCGCCACCAAGGCTGAGGTCAATCTCTCCCGCGATGATTCGGTCCTCACCGCCCTGGCCGAAGTGCAACCAAGTACCGTCATCAACTGCGCCGCATGGACCGATGTCGACGGAGCGGAGGCGAACGAAGAGGCCGCCACCGAGCTCAACGGTCACGCCGTCGGTCGCCTCGCGGCCGCGTGCCGAGCAGCCCGCGCCACGCTGGTGCACTACAGCACCGACTATGTCTTTGACGGTCAGGGCACCTCCCCCTACCCCGTCGATGCGCCGATTCGCCCTCTCAACGCTTACGGCCGGAGCAAAGCCCTCGGGGAACAGCTCATCGCCGCGGAATCCGGCCACGGTCTGCACGCCCTTGTCCTCCGCACAAGCTGGCTCTATGCGCCCTGGGGCAAGAACTTCGTCCGCACCATCGCGTCCGCCGCGCGTCAGCGTTCGACGCTGCGTGTCGTGAGCGACCAGCGCGGCCGCCCGACTTCCGCGGAGCATCTCGCCGCCATTACCTTTGCCTTGCTCGATGCCGGCGCATCGGGCACCATGCACGCCACCGATGGCGGCGAGACCACCTGGTATGACTTCGCCCGCCGGATCGCCGCCTTCGCCAACCCTGCCTGCACCGTTGAACCCTGTACATCCGCCGAGTTCCCGCGACCGGCGCGGCGACCCTCCTATAGCGTGCTTGACCTCGCCGAGACCGGCGCGCTCATCGGCCCGCTGACCGACTGGAAAGCCAACCTCGATTCCGTGCTCGCCCGCCTCGAGCCCTGACCGCACACGCTTCACCCGCTCTCAGGAACAAGATCCATGCACCTGCTCCTCACCGGCGGCGCCGGCTTCATCGGTTCAAACTTCGTGCGGCTCATCCTGCGCGATCGCCCCAGCTGGCGCATCACCAACCTCGATGTCCTGAGCTACTCCGGTAATCTCGAGAACCTCCGCGAGATCGAGAACGACTCTCGCTACCGCTTTGTCAAGGGCGATGTCTGCGAAGCGGAGCTCATGCTCAAGCTCGTCGAGGAGTGCGACGCCGTCGTGCACATGGCGGCCGAGAGCCACGTCGACCGTTCCATCCTCGACTCCCGCCCCTTCGTCGTCAGCAACACGCTCGGCACCCAGACAGTCCTCGACGCGTGCCGCCGCGCCAAGCGTGGAACCGACCCCTGGCCAGGCCGGCTTGTGTATGTCTCCACCGATGAGGTCTACGGCTCGCTGCCGCTGGATCGGCCTGAGATCAAGTTTACCGAGTCCATGCCGCTGGAAGCCAATAGCCCCTACTCCGCAAGCAAGGCCGCCGGCGATCTGCTGGTCCGCGCCTACTTCCACACCTTCCACCTCAACGCCGTCATCACCCGCTGCTCCAACAACTTCGGCCCTTATCAGTTCCCCGAGAAAGTCATCCCCCTGTTCGTCACGAACCTCATCGAAGGCCAGAAGGTTCCTCTCTATGGCGATGGCCTCAATGTCCGTGACTGGATCCATGTGGAAGATCACTGCGAAGCGGTGCTCGCTGTGCTGGAACGCGGCCGCGCCGGCGAGGTCTACAACATCGGTGGGAACAACGAACGCTCCAACCTCGAACTGACCCACACGATTCTCAAGCTCATGGGCAAAGGCGATGAGATGATCCGCTACGTGCAGGACCGTCCGGGGCACGATCGACGCTACGCCATCGATGGCAGCAAGATTGAGAGCGAGCTCGGCTGGAAGCCTTCCCGATCCGACTGGCCGAGCGCCCTCGCCGCGACGATCGACTGGTACCGCGACAACCAGGAATGGTGGAAGCGTGTCAAGAGCGGTGCGTACCGCGATTACTACGCTCGCCAGTACGGCAAGCAGGGCTGACCATTCATCAGTCTCTTCGTCGCACAATTCCGCCGACCCAGCACTCTTCCGCACCAATGATTCTGCATGAAGATTGCGATCTATTCGACCAAGTCGTATGAGCGGCCACTCCTTGATCACGCCAACTCCGTCGGCGCATCCGGCAGTCCCGCGCACGAACTCCTCTACCTTGATGCGCGCCTGTCCGCAGCCACAGCCAGTCTGGCCGCGGGCTGCGAAGCGGTGTCCATCTTCGTCGGCGACGACGGCTCCGGGGCTGTCCTCCAGGCTCTCCACGCTGGCGGTACGCGACTGCTCGCGCTTCGCTCCGCCGGCTTCAACCATGTGGATATCGAGGAAGCCCATCGCCTGGGGCTCACCGTCCTGCGTGTCCCGGCGTACTCCCCCTACTCTGTCGCCGAACACGCGGTGGGCCTCATGCTCACGCTCAATCGCAAGCTGCACCGCGCCCACAATCGCGTGCGCGAGCAGAACTTCTCCCTCGATGGCCTCATGGGCTTCGACATGCACGGGAAAGCCGCCGGCGTGATCGGCACCGGAAAGATCGGCGAGGCAGTCTGCCGAATCCTCCTGGGCTTCGGCTGCCGGGTCCTCGCCAGCGACCCGACACCCAACCCTGATTGCGAATCGCTTGGAGTGAAGTACGTGCCACTCGCCGAGCTGTACACACAGTCGGACATCATCTCGCTCCACTGCCCCCTTACGCCCACCACGCATCACCTGATCAACGCCGCCGTGCTCGCCTCGATGAAGCCCGATGTCATGCTTATCAATACCAGCCGCGGCGGGGTCATCGACACGCGTGCCCTTATCGCCGCGCTCAAGAGCGGCAAGGTTGGCTCGGTGGGCCTCGATGTGTATGAAGAAGAAGGCGATCTCTTCTTCCGCGACCTGTCCGAGCAGGTAATCCAGGACGACATCTTCGTCCGCCTCATCACCTTCCCAAACGTCCTCATTACCGCGCACCAGGGCTTCTTCACCCGCGAAGCATGCGCCGCCATCGCCCAGACCACCATCCAGAACGTATCTGATTTCAACATGGGGAGCATCGCCGAGGCCAACCGCGTTACGGCCAGACTTATCGCCGGCAAGTAGCTCGCTCGCCCCGACTGCCCGCCTCTTTCCGCCAACCCGTCGATGCGTGATAGACTTGGCCCAGCATGCCCGCCCGACACGGGTTGGACGCGGCATGCAAACACCCCCGGTGGGGTGGCAGAGTGGTCGAATGCGCCGGTCTTGAAAACCGGTAACGGTTTAATATCGTTCGGGGGTTCGAATCCCCCCCCCACCGCTTTCCTTGAGCTCGCACCGCCTGCGGCCGCATCGACGGATCCTGCAGGTGCGATGGCGGGCACGAGGATCGACAGGCAAGTAAAGTGAAAAATCTCACTGTGCTGTGCGGCCGAACTATGCGCCGGGCATGTGCTTCTCGACCCAGTCGTCGTGACGGAGGACATCGGCGCGGCTTCGGCGGCCACGGGCCTCAGCGCGGCGCTGTGCGAGACGGAAGATGGCGTGTGCCTGCTGGCGCGCGGGGCCGGTGAGTTCATCTGCGCTGGAGAGGGCGCGGAGATAGCCGAGCAGATGCGGGGTCTGGTGGCGGACGAGTTCATCTTCGAGCGAGACGAAGAGCTGCGCGGAGCCAGGGTCGCCCTGGCGGCCGGCGCGGCCGATGAACTGTCGGTCGATGCGAAGCGCGGAGTGCATCTCGGTCAGGAGGACGTGGAGGCCACCGTGCTCACGGGCTTCGCGGTCGAGCTTGATGTCGGTGCCGCGGCCGGCCATGTTGGTGGCGACGGTGATGTTCGAGTGCTTGCCTGCCTGTGAGACGATGTCGGCTTCATCCTTGTCAAATGAGGCGTTGAGGACACGGTGGACGAGGCCACGAGCGGTGAGGCGCGTGGAGAGATGCTCGGAGGCTTCGATGGAGCGGGTGCCAACGAGAATGGGTCTTCGCTGCTGGTGGAGTTCCTGAATGGAATCAACCACAGCGTTCCAGCGTGCCTCACTGGTGCGGAAGGCGCGCGTGGGAAGGCGCTTGCGGATGAGCGGGCGGTTGGTGGGGACGACCGTGACGGGGCGCTGATAGACGCGCTCCATCTCGCCAGCAGCATCGGCGGCGGTGCCGGTCATGCCGCAAAGGAAGGGGTAGGTGCGGAAGAATCGCTGGAAGCTCATGCGGGCAAGGGTCTCGCGGTCCGCGGTGATCTCGAGATTCTCTTTGGCTTCGACGGCCTGGTGCAGTCCGTGCTCCCACGATCGGTCGGGGAGGAAGCGGCCGGTGTACTCATCAACGATGACAACGCGGCCATCGACGATCTGATATTGGTGGCCGTTGAGGTAGCAATGTCGGGCGACAAGCGCCTGGCGGACGAGTTCCTCCGCACGGCGCGGGGCGCGCCAGATCGCTTCTTCGTAGGTTTCGGCGATCTGGCTCGCGCGGTGCTGGCCGCGCCGGGTAAGGTCTGCGCGGCGGCGGAGATGGTCCATCGTGAAGTCGGCCTTGTCGTCGAGCTTGCGGGCGATCTCGGCGGCATCCTTGTAGATCTGTGACATCTCATCTTCACGGCGGGCGCGGGCAATGATCAGCGGAACGACACCTTCATCAATGAGGACGGCGTCGGCCTCATCGACAAGGCAGGCGTGCAGGCCGGGGATGAGGGGGCCGCCGCCGGGCGTGGAGGGGCCGGCAGCACGGCCGAGCATGGAGCGGCCGGACCACGCGGTGTTGAGCTGGCCGAGTCGGATCTGATCTCGGAGCCAGTCGGCGGTGATCTGCTTGGGGGTTCCGTAGACGATGGCGCGGGCGTACACGCCGGCGCGGTCGCGTTCCTCGAGAGACTGGATGATGGCGCCGACATCGCACCCGCAGCGGGAAAAAATGGGCTTTCGAGATTCAGCATCGCGGGCGGCGAGGTAGTCGTTGACGGTGAAGACGTGAACGTGGCGGTGCTTCCAGGCGAGCGGCACTGCGGCGATGGAGCCGGTCAGGGTCTTGCCCTCGCCGGTCACCATCTCGACGATGCGACCTTTGTAGAGCGCAAGAGCTCCCATGAGCTGGACGATATAGGCCTCTTCGCCGGTGGCGCGGCGTGCGACCTCGCGGACACAGCTGAATGCGCGACGGACGGCTTCATCGTCCGCGCGGCCGCGAACGAAAGACTCGCGGACGGTCCGAACAACGTCGTCGAGCGCGCGATCGGAATGGGAACGGATGTCCGGCGCGAGAGTGTCGATGAGCTCGGCCTGGGCGCGGAGCCAGCGCAGTGTGACCTTGGCATTGCGCAGCTTCATCGTCGCGTGTGCGGCGAAGAGATCGAGGCCTTTGCGGTTTTCCGGCTTGCGCCGGCGGCTACGCAGCGACTCGAACAGTGCGTGGTAGCGAGAGACGGTCTGGGACATCGGTTTCACCAAAGCGTCAGAGCAACGAATGCGGAACGGCACGATCATTACAACTGGACGCGGCCTTGTATCTCTTTCTGCAGGCGGTCGATCCACTGAGTCATGAGGGGCTTTGCGGGAAGGTTGAAGCGGACTTTGACGCGCTCGCCCGGATAGGCCGCGGCGACGAGGTCGAGGGGAAGATCGGCGGTGATGCGGACAGGAAACCAGGGTCGCTTTGCGATGCGCCCGGATTCGTCGCGGGACTCGGGCTCGGCAGAGCCGCCGCCGGCGAAGGTGAGGGCGGCGCTGGGCATGAGCTTCTGGCCGGCCTCGACATAGGGGACGCCGACTCCCTCGATGACGCGTGAGGGGTCGGAGTAGAGACGGAGACTGACGGGGAGGCTTACGCCGGGTTCGCCAAAGAGCCAACCGGCCTGTCGCTGCTCCATCACGGCGGTGATGCGGAGGTTGGCGGGTTCGACGATCTCGCACAGCGCTTCAGCGCGCTTGACGTACGCGCCCAGACGCATCTCGGGGTCGGCTCCGGCGACGACACCGTCGTGGGGCGCGCGGACGATGAGCTCGCCGACGAGGCGGTCGATCTCGCCCAGGTTTCGCTCGGCGACGCGGATGCGGTCGCGGGCGATGTCCACGGCACCGAGTTCGTTCGCCTGCCGAGCGCCGCGTTCCTGGACTTTGAACTCCTCGAGCTGGGCGACAATCGAGTCGCGGCGGAGCGCAAGCTCGGGGTTGATGAGCGTGGCGATCGGTTCGCCCTTGACAACACGGTCACCGGGCCGTTTATGAACCAGGTCGATGAAGCCTTCGGAGCCGAAGGTGACAGGCGTTCGCTCCGCACTCTCGACGACCCCGAACCCGTGGCGACGATCCGGGAAGGGGACCAGGCCGATGAGTGTGACGCCAAGGGCCAGGAGGGCAAGGCTGATTCCCCAGCCGCGGGCCCGGTGCTCGGAGTGCTGAGGGCTCGAGGCGTGCCAGTGGATGAACTTGCCGATGGGGATGATGAACCAGGCGGCGGCGGTCCAGACGGCGAGGAGGAGGCCGATGGCAAAGAGCTGCCCCATCACATAGAGAGTGATGGTGATGAAGAGGAATATTCGGTAGACGAGCGCGAGGATGCCGTAACCGATGAGGAGGAGCTGCTCGCCGCGGAGCGAGCTTGGGGGCGTGAGATTGCGCAGGCGGTAGAGATACTTCTGGGCCAGATGGTTGAGCATCTTGTTGGAGCGCTGCGCGAGGTTGGGAATCTCGAGCAGGTCAGCCAGGATGTAGTAACCGTCGAACCGCATGAGCGGGTTGGCATTGAAGAGCACGGTGGAAACGCTCGCGGTGAGCATGGCGTTGTACGCAAGCTTGGTGGAGAGTTCCCCGGCCTGACCGGAGGCCCAGACGAAAGCGGCGATGGAGGCGATGGCGAGCTCGAAGATCATGCCGCCGGCGCCGACGCTGATGCGCTTCCACTTGTTCGGGAAGGCCCATGTGGAGGAGGCATCGACATAGGGCGAGGGGAAGAGGACCAGGAGCATGAAGCCAAACTCGGGGACCTGTCCGCCGTGGCGTTTGCAGAGGACGCCGTGGCCGAACTCGTGGAAGGCCTTGGTGATGACAAAGACGATACCGATCCATACCCACTGAGCAGGATCGCCACGAAGATCGTCGAAACCTTGCGCGAGTCGCTCCCATTCGGGGAGGACGGTGGCGAGGGCGGCGATGAGGAGGATGCACCAGGCGATGAAGCCCCACATGTTGAGGATGGGGCGGAAGATGGGCTCAGTGAGATTGAGAAGGCGGTCAGGGTTGAAGAGCCGGACCTTGAAGTACATGATGCCGATGGCCTGGGCGGCTACCTTCTTCTTGAGGCGGTCGCGGCCGCGGCGGAGCAGTTGATCGGTCTCGGGCGTGGTATCGCAGGCGAGAAGATTGGCGGAGTAGAGTTGGCTGATGAGCTGGATGACTTCGTTCTGCGTGGGGGCCATGTCGCCGAACTTCTGGAGGGAGGCCTTCCACGCGGCCTCGACCTCGCGGGTTCCGTCGAGCATGCCGATGAGGTCATTGGCGATGGGATTGAGGCGATAGAACTGGTTGCTTGTCGGATCGTGAACGACGTGCCACCGGCGACCGCGGTATTGCTGGCGGGTGATCTCGACGTGGGGCCGCAGTCGCGGCTTCATCGCACGGACACGGTGCCAGAAGGGAGAAAATGTGGGACGGTCGTTCATGGGGGAAAGTTCAAAGCGGAAAGTTCAAAGCTCAAACTCAGGAGGCTCATGCGGTTCGCAGCATCCATGCTTTGAACTTTTCGCTTTGAGCCTCCGACTCACCACCACCACATGCGGACGGCATCAATGATCCGGCGGGTACCGATCCAGAGAAGGGAACGCTCCTGGGTGTCGAACTTGGCGACGCCTTCCATTCCCGGGCGGAGCCAGGCACCGGTGCCGGAGAGCTTGGCCCGGATCTCGAAGACATTCTTGCCTTCCGCGGGCTGGGCGAGCGGGATGACGCGTTCGATGATGATGTCGAAGGGCTCGGCGGGGCGGGTCTTGGTGGCAATCTGCCCCTTGCCCCCTTTCTCCGCGAACGCTTCGCGCACGAGTGCGATATCGCGTTCATCGACCTTGGCGACGATGACAAACTCGTCCATGGACGCGATCTGGAAGAGCGGATCGCCGAGCTTGAGCGTCGAGCCGACCCGCTCCTTCAGGTCGCCGGCGATGATCTCTCCATCCATGGGCGCGATGATCTGCGAGCGCTCGATGCGGAAGCGATAGGCCTTTGCTTCGGAGAGAGCGGCTTTGGCTTGCTCTTCGAAGGATGCGGCCTTCCCTTGGTCGCGCTCCTGCCGTGCCGCGGCCGCGGCCTTTTCGGCCTGATAAAGCTTGGCGTTGGCGCTGGCCAGGCTGAGTTCGTACTCGGTGGTGTCGAGTTCGGCCAGGACCTGTCCCTTGGTGACCTTGGATCCCGGCTCAATGCCCGGGAGGAGGAGCTTGAGTTGGCCGTCAAACGGCGCGGAAACCATGCGGCGCGTGCGCGGCTCGAGGGTTGCATCCGCGCTGACGCGGTAAGTCTTGGTGAACAGGGTGACAAAGATCATGCCGGCAAGGAGTGCAATCCCGGCGACCTTCCAGACCGTGTGCTTTGGGCCGACTGCCCAGGCGGCGGACTTGACGGTGCTGTCCCACGCGCGGACGGCGAGCATGCGGTCGTCGCTCTTGCGGAGGCGGAGGACAGGGGCGACAAGGTCCATCGCGGCCTGAAGGAGCTCAACGGTGTTGAGATCGATGGGCTGCTCGGTAGAGGCCTCCAGCAGGACGACACCGACGATGTCATCGTCGATGCGGAGGGGGAGTGAGCAGAGCTTGAGCTTGGCGTTTCCGGCGGCGAGTTCGCGATGGGAGTGAACGATGGCCTGTGCGAGCAGGACATCGCCGCCGGGGCCTTCGGCCGCGGGCTGCGGGAACACGACGGGCTGCTCCTGGTCAAGGCACTCATCCATGGCGGCTTCGAGCTTGACCATCATGGCCATGCGGCGGTCGAAGAACTCGGTATCGCTGATGGCCTGGGTTCGGACGGTGTCGTTCTTCACCCAGCCGAGGGCGACGCGGTCGAGGCCGAACTGCTTGGAGAGTTCGTTGACGAGCTGGAGACATGCGCCCTTGAAGTTGGGCGCGGTGTTGATGGAAGCGATGAGCCGGGTGGCAAGATCAAAGGCGAAGGAAGCAGTTTGTGTGCGGCGGAGAGCAGAACGCGCGGCGTGGCCGTGGACATATCCGGTGAGTACCTCGGCCATGGCGAGGGTGGAGCGGATCGCGTCCTTGGACCGGGGCTCGATGAGCATCGTGAGGACGGCGGAGACAGCTTCTGTGGGCGGCTTACCGGGCGCAGTGGGAGCGGGGGAGCGGACCGGCACGGCGAGCACGCATCCCTGCGAAGTGCCGCCGTCGTAATAGATGCCTGCTTTGTCGAGCGAGAAAGCACGGGCCTGCCCCGAGGAGAAAGCTGCCCGAGCGGCGGCGTGGACTTCCTGAGCGAACTCGACTCCCTTGTCCTTGTCGGCTTTGGGTGCGCCGGGCTCATCGGGAAGCACGGTGGCGGCGCCGGGGGTCGGCCAGATGAGTTCGACCTTGGGCTCGATCTCTTCGCCATCGGTGCGGTCGGGCCCGAAGAGGACGCCCTGTCGCGCGGCGGTGACCTGCGCCACGATTCGCACGAGACGCTCGAGGAACACGCGGTCATCGGGCGCTGGGGAGTTGAGCTCGGTGACGACCTGCTGCCAACCGGGCGCGCGGACGTTTGAGAGGTCGATCAAGGCTGGGGCTCCTTGCCAGCAGGACCATTGCTGGAGTTGAGCGCGGTGGCGGGCTCGACCTGAGGAGTAGTGAGCGCCTGCGCGTGCGGATCGCGTGCGGGGAGCGCGGCCCAGTTGCCGCTCGCGGGAGGCGGACCAGCCAGGCGGACACGGGCCTGAGTGCCCGCGGGCCAGCCTGCGACGTTGTCGATCTCGACACGGATGCGCCGGGTCTGGCTGACCGAGTCGGCGACGGGGTCGATCTCGATGACCCGGCCCTCTGCGACAACGGGCCTGTCGGGGACATCGACGAGCACCCACGCGCGGGCGCCATCTTTCAATGACAGTCGCATGGTCTCTTCGGTGCCGGCCCAGGCATCGAGCCGGAGCTGGTCGGTGTTGACGATACGGATGAGCTTCTGTTGCTCGTTGACACCCTGACCCACGTCGACCATGACCTGGGACACGACACCATCAAAGGGGGCAGTGAGGTGGTAGCGGATAGATTGAGCTTCGAGCTGACGGAGGCGGTGCTGCTGCTGCTCGCGGTTGAAGATCGCGAGGTTCCGCTGGATTTCAGCGGTCTTGGCCTGGATCTCAAGCTCCGCGAACTCACTTGGGGTGAATGTTCCGCCGCGTTTGAGCTGTTCGAAACGGAACTTGGCGAGTTCGAGCGCGGCGGAGGCACCCTGGATCTCAAGATCGTTCTCGGCCATCGTTCGCTGCTGCTCCAAGGCGGCGACGACTTCATCGTCCCGGGCCCGCATGAGCGGGTCATCGCGCTTTACGCGTTGACCACCCTTGACGTGCACCTCACGCACCTCGGTGGCGAAGGTGAAGGACATGGTGGCATCGCGACTTGGCCGAGTCTCAGACTTCACGCCGCCGAAGGCCTCGGAAATGGCCTCCCAACGGAGTGAAACGGGCACGGGATCACCCTGTTGTAGAGGCTTAGCATCGGTCGATGCCGTACAAATACCACACACAACAACGAGCACCGCCAAGCGACCAATAGACAAGGCTCTGTTCATACGCAGCATGATAGAAGCACTCCCCGCCACAGGGCCCCGGCCCATCTCCACCGGGTTTATCCTGCCCGGGGACCATCCCAAGTGGCCCTGAAACGAGTAAAGGTGGCTCGTCTGGACAACCTTGTGAAGTCCATTCGTCGCCGGGTGCGGGGATGGTTCCCCGAGCCTGCCTACTTCACCGGATGTCGTGTTGTTCGGTGGGGCTCAGGTCGGTGTCGTTTTCGGACGATGTGCACAAGAGATGAGAGTGGGTCCGGGAACCCGGAAGGTCCTGGCGAGAGGGTGGCGGGGGAAAGAAGGAATGGGCCGCGGAGCAGATGCGGCCCTTTCCCTCTTGGAAACCATGGGGAAGAACATGATGAGCCGCGGCGAAAACAGCGTGGGAGTGCAGATGAAGCTGTCCGAGTCCGACGAGTTTGCGGGGTTGGTGCAGCGAGCGGCGGTACAGATCGGTTCGCTGCGGCGGACGCTGGAAGAAGCGGCCGAGAGCGACCGGCTGGTGCGCGAACGCGTCGAGGAGCTGTCGCGGCGTCTGGAGCAGGGCGAACGCTTTAACGCTGAGATGGATGTCCGGCTTGCCGGCGCAACGGGAGCGGTGACGATCCTCGAAAAGACGACGGCGGGGCTGCGCGCACTGGAAGGGCTCATTGCGCGGGTGCACAGGGCCAAGGAGGAATGGGAGCAGTCGTGGTCCTTGCGGCTGGATACCGAACGGGCAGCGTTTGAAGCAAGGCTCCTGGCCCAGGATCATGCACTGGAGCGGCAACTGGCCGCGAATGTGCAGCGCATGGATACGGTGAGCGCTGCTCTCGATCGAAAAGCAGCGGCCGTGCAGGCCAGATGCGCACTGGCGCTCGACCAGACCGAGGAACGGATTGAGCAGCTGGAGCGTCGCGCGGCGGACCTTTCCGGCCCAACGCTTGACGAGTTTGAGAGATTGTTCACGCGGGCACAGTCGTTGATAGGAAACGGCGGCCACGGAGGAGCAGCAATCGAAGGATCACTCTCGCACGCGGTGTCCGCGGCGGAGCTTGCGGTCACGGAATGCAACGATGCTGCGGTGCGTCTGAATGCATTGATCGGCCACAGTGTGCCGGCGAGAGAAGCGCTTGAAGCCGTGACGCAGGTTGCCGTGGCACGCTCCGAGTTGCTGGACCGCTGCATGAACCAGGCGACGGAACAGGCACGGTCGCTGGTGACGATCGTGAAGGATGTGATGCCATTGCTGGAGCGGGCGGAAGGGAAGCGGACGGTGCGGGCGGCGGCATAGGCAAAGCAGCAAAGCAGCAAAGAAGGGATTGCGCGACCTGCTGATTCCTCTGGTTCGCGGCTGAGCAGCCGGAGTGGTAGACTGCGCCCATGGCCAGCGACACGCCCCCCACGAATCCGGTTTCGATTCATACGGCTTCTGCACCGGCGCGGAGACCGGGGGACCCGTACTGCGCGAACTGCGGTTACTCTCTGATCAATCTGCAGGACTCTTCCAAGTGCCCGGAGTGCGGGAAGCCACTGGTGGAAGTGCTCGCGCGGTGGGGCGGAGCATCACGGAAGGCAAAGCGCTATCGAAGCGAGTCGACGATGTTTGGCTTGCCGATTGTGAGCATTGCGCTGGGAGCCAGACCAGAGTTCGGTGAGGCGTACGGACACGCGATCGGGATCATCGCAATTGGCGATGTGGCGCGCGGGGGAATTGCGATTGGCGGGCGCGCGACAGGGATCGTCGCGGTCGGCGGGTTGGCGTTCGGCGTGGCGAGCATGGGGGGGATGAGTATCGGACTCCTGAGCGCGATGGGAGGGATGACGATCGGCGCTTTTGCGGTGGGCGGGTTTTCCTTCGGAGGCGTCGCAACCGGGGGCGGCGCGATCGGCGTTGTGGCGCAGGGCGGGATGGCAATCGGGTACTACGCGCGCGGCGGGGGTGTGACGGCCAAGCACGGGCTGTCTAGCCGGGGCGGGAGCGCGGAAGCGGTACAGTTCTTTGATGCGGTGTCGCCGGTGCTTGGAGGCGGTTCCGGCATGAATGCTCGCGGGTTCATGACCCAGTCAGCGGGAGTGGGGTTTGCACTGGTTATGGCGTGTGTGTTGGCGGTGGTGATCGCCGCGGTGCTGGGACATCGGAGCTGGGTTGCAAGCAAACCTCGCGGGGGCATAGACGGGAACACTCGATGAAGATCTGGGATATATCGCCCCTGATTGATGGGGAGCTGAAGGTGTGGCCGGGGGACACGCCGATGAGCCGCGAGGTGGTGTGCGAACTCCAGAAGGGCGCGAGCGTGACACTGAGCACGCTGCGGGCGACGGTGCATCTGGGGTCGCATGTGGATGGTCCGAACCACTATGGAAAGGGGGCCGCGGGGGTGGAGGCGTGGCCGATTGAGCGGTTTCTGGGGCCTTGCCATGTGCTGGATGCCCAGACCAAGCGCGGCATACGTGCCCGCATCGAGGATGTGCGATGGCCCGATGCAGATCTGAGTGGATCAGACGCACTGAGGAAGATTCGGCTCCCGCGTGTACTCCTGAAGACCGGCACCTATCCGGATTGCCGCGAGTTCAACGAGGACTTTGCAGGGCTTGAGCCATCGCTGATTGATGCGATGGTTGCTCGTGGCGTGCGGACGATCGGGGTGGATACGCCGAGCGTGGATTCGTTCAGTTCGAAGGACCTCCCTGCGCACGCGGCGTGCCTTCGAGGCGATGTCGCGATCATCGAGGGCCTGGTGCTGCTGGATGTGCCGGGGGGGGAGTATGAGTTGATCGCGTTGCCGCTGAAGTTGGCGGGATTTGACGCAAGCCCGGTGCGGGCGGTGCTTCGGGGGTGAGGGTCCTTCTATGAAGGATTCTTCAGAGTGAGGGGCTATTCTTCCAGCATGGAACGAGTCTACTTGATCAAAGGCACTCATCCCGCCGACGGCCGCGCCGTTGAACTCACGCTGCAGGCCACGGAGGAACTGGACGCGCGGAGTCGCGCTGAGGACATGGGCCTGGAGAACATTGTGATGACCCAACTCTCAGAAGGCGTAGGAGCAACTGGGAGCATCGCTCCGGGACTGGGGACGGCTGGCGAACCGCGGCCAACACCAACGGTGTTGATCGTTGAAGATCACGAGGACACGCGGAGCGTGCTGGTTCACCTGATGGAGCTGGACGGATACGTCGCCATGGGCGCGGAGGGCGGTGTAGAAGCGCTAGCGATGATGCGAGAGAAACTACCGTCACTGGTGATCACGGACTTTAACATGCCGGGCATGGACGGTGTGGCGTTGATCGAGGAGATCCGTCGCGATGCGGGGCTCGGCAAGGTTCCGGTGATCCTGTTCAGCGCTGCTCTCGGAGATCTTCAGGTCAAGGCGATGCGAGCCGGCGCCGATGCCTTTGTCACGAAACACTCAATGGACTGGGCGGATTTGCAGCGTGAAATGGTGCGACTTGTGGGACCGGGCTCCAAGGAAAAGGGGCTGCCGGGGGCGCTGAAAATCCGCGAGAAGGAAGCGGGATGACGAGGCGAGGGCGAAACGTGACGCGGGAAGATGCGTGATGATCTGGATCGTGATCGAGCACGAAGACACGCGGAGCAAGGTGGCGAGTCTGATCCGCGGAAAGAGTTACGCCGCGGCGGAGATGGACTGCGGCGACGAAGTGGTGAAGCGTCTGCAGTTTCAGCTCCCGGTGCTGATCATTCTGGATTGCGGCGTGGCGGGGATCTTCGACATGCTGCTCACGATCCGGACCATCCCGCGGGCTGCATCGGTTCCGGTGGTGATGTTCAGCAGGGACGATCAGAACCTCCAGGATAAGTGTTTGATGGCGGGCGCGAATGCGTATGTGCCCAAGGGGTCGCTCGATTGGGCGGAGCTCCTTGAGGAAGTGGTGCGATTTGCGGGCGCGCCGGGGCAGTAGTCGCGATGCGACACAGCAGAACGATCGAGCTGAGCTAGATGAGCGCGGCCATCGACTATGGATGCGGGTGCGAGAGCAACCGTTTCCCCGTCGAAAGGACCGCATGCACCAACGTGTCAAAGTCTTCGCGGCGTGTGCGGTGGTTGACGTTGGCGACGCGGATGGCCAAGCGGCCATCGAAGCGGGCATTGGAGGGGACGGCGATGCCGGATTCCTGCACGCGGATGAGGATCTCGGTGTTGAAGGCGTCGAGTTGTTCGTCTGAGAGGGTGGGTGTTTGGGCGGCGGCTGAAGGGGACTGCCCGGATTGGCGGGAATGAGGGGCCTCGCGCAGAGAGGCAGTGACCGATTCGAGCCAGCCACGGATTGCACGGATGGACACGGATGAAGGCCGTGGAGATTGACAAGCAGCAAAGCAGAACAGAACGGGCGAAACCGATTGAACCACGGAGGTCACCGAGGGCACGGAGAGAGGTCCAAACGAGAAGGAACTACGTTTCCTATAGCGCGACGAGCGATCGTTCGCGGCACCCTCTCCGCGATCTCGGTGTGCTCGGTGGTCAACTGTCGTTCCTGTGATCCCCGGCGTTGGGTCTCTGCGCGAGACTCTGTCACACCGTCGCGATCACCTTGACCTCGAAGTTGATCGGTGCGTTGCCGGCTTGCGGGAGTGCGGTAATGGCGATGGTGGTGCGAGTGGGCTGCGTCGGGCCGGGGGGGAAGTACTCCGCCCAGATGCGGTTGAAGGTCGCAAAGTCGCGCGGCATGTCGGTCAGGAAGACCAGCACATCGACGATGTTCTCCCACTTGGAGCCGGATTCTTCGAGGACGATGCGGACGTTCTCGAAGCACGCGCGGACCTGCGCCTCGATGTCGTAGTCGATCACTCTGCCCGCGTCATCGAGCTGCACGCCGGGGATGTCTTTGCTGCCGCGGCGGCGCGGGCCGAGACCGGCGAGGAAGAGCAGGTTGCCGACACGGCGCGCGTGCGGGTATGCGCCGACAGGCTCGGCGGCCTTGGTTGAGCGGATGTCGGGGGTCATATCCAGATAGGTCCTATGGGACTCATGAGTCGTGTAGCTCGGTACTGCTCAGATGCGGATGGTGACAGCCTTAGGCTCGGTGAAGAAACGCATGGCTTCGAGGCCGCCTTCGCGGCCGAGGCCGGACTGCTTGGAGCCGCCGAAGGGTGTGCGGAGGTCGCGGATCATCCAGCAGTTGGCCCAGACAACGCCGGATTGGATGGCCGCGGCGGTGCGGTGCAGGCGCGAGGCGTTCTGCGTCCAGATGGATGCGGCGAGGCCGTAGGGTGTGGAGTTGGCCAGCGCGATCGCCTGCTCATCGGTGTCGAAGGGCTGGAGCGTAACGACGGGGCCAAAGATTTCTTCCTGCTCGACGCGGCAGGAGGGGTCGAGGCCGGAGATGACGGTGGGCTGAAAGAACAGGCCGCCCCC
>ENA-ORBV01002771-ORBV01002771.1-microbial-mat-metagenome-genome-assembly--contig:-NODE-2771-length-36455-cov-10.510996_pt1 | contig 36455 bp, 38 predicted proteins | sample MGYA00237777_ERZ505514 | MGnify/ENA primary metagenome ERZ505514 (study PRJEB26160, sample SAMN06269048) | microbial mat metagenome | isolation source: Oligotrophic lake microbial mat | place... | reverse complement strand
AGCCTCCACTGAAATTTCGAACCGCGCTACGACTTCGTCTTGTCGCGCTCGATCAGTGCATACGCCGAGTGGTTGTGATCACCGGGATTTTAGTTGCGGCATAACCCGCTGCGCGGGTTAGCCTCCACTGAAATTTCGAACCGCGCTACGACTTCGTCTTGTCGCGCTCGATCAGTGCATACGCCGAGTGGTTGTGTATCGACTCGAAATTTTCACTCTCGACGACGTACCATTCTACGCGCTCGTTTGCGTTCAGTTCGGCGGCGATGTCGCGCACCATGTCCTCGACAAATTTGGGGTTGTCGTAGGCGCGCTCGGTGACGTATTTTTCATCCGGGCGCTTGAGCAGGCCGTACAACTCGCTTGACGCCTGGCGCTCGGCGATTTCGATCAGTTCCTCTATCCAGACAAAGCCTTTGGTGCGCGCGGAGATGGTGACGTGCGAGCGCTGGTTGTGGGCCCCGTAAGCCGATATTTCTTTCGAGCAGGGGCACAGGCTGGTGACCGGAATGACCACCTTCATGGTGAAGTGCTGTTGGCCGTCTTCGCAGATTTGGCCGATGAAGGTGACTTCGTAATCGAGCAGGCTTTTCACGCCCGATACCGGCGCCGCCTTGTTGACGAAATACGGGAAGTTCATTTCGATCACGCCCGAGCGCGCCTCAAGGCGCTCGACCATTTCACTCAGCATCAACTGGAAGCTCTCGACCGAAATTTCGCGTTCGTGGGCATTGAGGATCTGCACGAAGCGCGACATGTGCGTGCCCTTGAACTGGTGCGGCAGGCCGACGTACATGTTGAAGTTGGCGATGGTGTGCTGCACCGCCCCGCCGCGCTCGGAAACCTTGACCGGATGGCGGATGGACTTGATGCCGACGCGGTCTATGGCCAGATGCCGCACATCGACCGAAGACTGCACATCAGGAATGGGGGCGGAGGGATCACGGGTGTTCATCAGAGGAGCCTTTCCGCGGAACGGACGTCCCGGCGCGAATGAATTGGAATGATTCTAACATGGCGACGGTCGCCGCCATTGGCAAGTGGCCTGAAAATGCTTGCAAGGCGTGCAATGACCTTACGTCGCATAGGCGTATGCGGCGTAAGGGAATCACCCTTGCATGGACCGCCCGGAATGCCTCAACGCGCCGGCACTGCAGCGCTGATTGAGCGCGCGATACCCGCAGCATCGAGTCCGCACTGGGCCAGCAGTTGCGCAGTATCCCCATGGTCGATAAAACGATCAGGCAGACCCAGATGCAGAATGCGCAGCTTGAGCCCGAGCTCCGCCGCGGCTTCGGCCACGGCGCTGCCGGCGCCGCCCATCACGACGTTCTCTTCGATCGTGACCAGCAGTTCACAGCGAGCGGCGAGCTCAGCCACCAGCGCGGTATCGAGCGGTTTGACAAAGCGCATGTTGGCGACGGTGGCATCGAGCGCTTCCGCCGCCTCGAGCGCCGGCGCCAGCATCGAGCCGAACGCCAGTATCGCCACGCCGCCCTTGCCCTGGCGCCTGATTTCACCCTTGCCTACAGGCAGCAGGCGCATGTCTTTTTGCACCGCGACACCGGGCCCGCTGCCGCGCGGATAACGCACTGCGCTTGGCGTGTCGAGACTGACCGCGGTAAAGAGCATCTGCCGGCACTCGTCCTCGTCGGCCGGCGTCATCACCGTCATGTTGGGAATGCAGCGCAGGTACGAGAGGTCGAACGCGCCGTTGTGGGTCGCACCGTCGGCGCCTACCAGGCCGCCGCGATCAAGGGCCAGCACCACCGGCAGGTTCTGGATCGCCACATCGTGAATCAACTGGTCGTAGCCACGCTGCAAGAAGGTCGAATAAATCGCCAGCACCGGCTTCATGCCTTCGCAGGCAAGGCCCGCGGCAAAGGTGACGGCATGCTGCTCGGCGATGCCGACGTCGAAATAGCGGTCCGGGTAGCTTGCGGCATAACGCACCATGCCCGAGCCCTCGCGCATGGCCGGCGTGATGCCGACAATGCGCTTGTCCGCCGCCGCCATGTCGCAAAGCCAGTCGCCGAACACCTGGGTGTAACTCGGCTTGCCGCCGCCTTTGCCGGCGAGAATGCCGTCGCCCGGCGCAAATTTGGACACACCGTGATAAAGCACCGGGTCGGCTTCGGCGCGGTTATAGCCGTGGCCTTTTCGGGTGATGACGTGCAGGAACTGCGGCCCCTTCAACTGCCGGATGTTCTTCAGCGTGGGTACCAGGGCGTCCAGGTCGTGGCCGTCTATAGGCCCGATGTAGTTGAAGCCGAATTCTTCGAACATGGTCGAGGGCGTCACCATGCCCTTGGCGTGTTCCTCGATTTTTTGCGCCAGTTCCCACAGCGGCGGCATGCCGCCGAGCACGCGCTCGCCGGCCTTGCGCGCGGTGGCGTACAGGCGCCCCGACAACAAGCGCGCGAGGTATTTGTTGAGTGCGCCCACCGGCGGCGAAATCGACATGTCGTTGTCGTTGAGAATCACCAGCAGATTGGCATCGGCCACACCGGCATTATTGAGCGCCTCGAAGGCCATGCCGGCCGACATCGCACCGTCGCCGATGATCGCCACCGCACGCCTGTCCTCGCCGGCGATCTGCGCACCCAGTGCCATGCCCAGCGCCGCCGAAATCGACGTGCTTGAATGCGCCGTGCCGAACGTGTCGTATTCACTTTCCGAGCGCTTCGGAAAACCGGAAATGCCTCCCAGCATGCGCAGGCGCGACATGCCTTCGCGCCGGCCGGTCAGGATCTTGTGCGCATAGGTCTGGTGGCCGACGTCCCAGACCAGGCGGTCGCGCGGCGTGTCGAACACGTAATGCAGCGCGATGGTCAGCTCGATGGTGCCGAGGTTCGATGACAGATGGCCGCCGGTGCTTGACACCGACTCGATGACATAAGAGCGCAGCTCATCGGCGAGCTGCTTCAGCCGCGGGCGCTCCAGCTTGCGCAGGTCGGCCGGGAAGTTGATGGTCTTGAGCAAATCGTACACGGGTGCATCATACGGCTGTGCGTGTGCCTGCGTACTGCCGCCGGCGCCCTCGCCCTCACGCTGGCCCGGGCTACCGGAATCACCCGGTATGTCTGAGAATCCGCTGATTGTGGTCATATTATTTTATCCGGAACGCCGGCTACCCCTGCTGAACACGGTACGGTCGGCCACTGCACGCAATCTACGCGTGCCCTAGAATTTTCGCAATACGATGAAATCGGCGAGTTCGGCCAGCCGCGCCGCCCGCGCACCAAAGGGTTGCAACGCGAGGTGCGCCTCAGAGCGCAATTCCTCGGCCAGCTCGCGCGCCCGCGCGAGGCCCAGCAGGCTGACGTAAGTGGGCTTGCCCGCCGCCGCGTCCTTGCCGGCGGTCTTGCCCAGCGTCGCCGTGGGCGCCTCGTAATCGAGCACATCGTCCACCACCTGAAAAGCGAGGCCGACGCATTTGGCGTAATGGTCGAGATTGTCCTCGTCGGCGAGGGGCGCGCCGCAGCGCGCACCGAGCAGCACCGCAGCACGGATCAACGCGCCGGTCTTGTGAATGTGCATGGACTCGAGTTCGGGCAGGCTCAGCGTTTTGCCCACGCTCGCGAGGTCTATGGCCTGGCCGCCGGCCATGCCGCGGCTGCCCGATGCGAGCGCCAGCAGCCTCGCCATGCCGAGTTGGCGCGCGGCATCGTCGTTGAGCGGGTGTTCGGTCAGCAACTGGAAAGCGAGCGACTGCAGCGCATCGCCTACGAGCAGCGCCGTGGCTTCGTCGTATTCGACATGCACCGTCGGCTTGCCACGGCGCAGAACATCGTCATCCATGCACGGCAGGTCATCGTGCACCAGCGAGTAGGCATGGATCATCTCAACGGCGCAGGCCGCCACCTCGACTCTCGCCTCGGCGGCGCCGGCGAGGCCGCCGGCGGCAAAGGCGAGCAGCGGCCGCACCCGTTTGCCGCCATCCAGTACGGCGTAGCGCATTGCCGCGTGCAGGCGCGGCGGCAGGGCATCGGCAGCGGGTAACAGACGCGCAAGCGCCGTCTCGACCCGCGCCTGAACGCCGGTCATCCAGGCGCCGAAATCAGCGCCTGGCGCCCTCGCCTCAGTCTTCAGCTTGTGCTCCGGGAAATACCTTGAGGGTGGCCTCCTCGAGCACGCGCACCTGTTGCTGCGCCTGGGCGAGGACGGTCTGGCAGTGCTGCGCCAGTTCAAGGCCGCGCTTGTGCGCGGCCAGCGATTGTTCCAGCGAAAGCTGGCCCGTTTCCATGCTGGCGACGACTTTCTCCAGTTCGGCCAGGGCGGCCTCGAAACTGGGCGGCGTGACTTCGCTTTTTGCTGGTTTTGACATGAATACCGGTCAGGCGCAGGAAATGAATCAGGAGCCGATTATAAACGCTTGGCTTTGAAAAATTCATAATCCAATCAAAGCTGACCACCAGTCCGGTCGCGGGCCGGCGTGGTTTGCGTCAAGCCGCCGCCAAAATATTCGCACGCTCCGGAAATGCCCCCGCGACAGCGCCGATTAATCTAGCCCAAGGGTCTGAAAAGCCTTAGAATTGTCGTCCTTTTGCGTCATTATTGAACGCCTCATCAAGGACAGCAGCTTGTCAACCGGGCGCGCTCAATCCCTCACCCCAACCCTCTCCCCGAGGGAGAGGGTGAGAACAGCCTTGGTTCGCTTGGGTGAATCAGGGAAAAGTTATTAATCCGGAGATTCCAGGAGGTCGGCGTACATCATGTCCGAATTGCTCAGCAGCACCCTGCAACTGGTCAGGAGTTCCCCTCAACTTCCGATGTCCTGGTATTTCGACCAGCGTATCTTCGATGTTGAGATGCAGGCGCTGTTCAAGGACGGACCCGGTTACGTCGGCCACGAATTGATGGTGCCCAATAGGGGCGATTATCAGAGCCTCGCCTGGATGGACGACGCCAAGCTGCTGGTGCGCAACGACAAGGGCATCGAACTGCTTGCCAATATCTGCCGCCACCGCCAGGCCATCATGCTTGAGGGCCGCGGCAGCACCCAGCACATCATCTGCCCGCTACACCGCTGGACCTACAACCTCGAGGGCACCCTGGTCGGCGCGCCGCATTTTCCTGAAAACCCCTGCGTCAGCCTGGCCAAAACAGCGCTGCAAAACTGGAAAGGCCTGCTGTTTTCCGGCCGGCGCGACGTCATCGCCGACCTCGCCGGCATCGAAGTCGCCACCGACCTCGATTTTTCGGGCTACGTGTATGAGCGCACCGAAATCCACCAATGCCCTTACAACTGGAAGACCTTCATCGAGGTGTATCTGGAGGACTACCACGTCGGCCCCTTTCATCCCGGCCTCGGCCAGTTCGTCAACTGCGAAGACCTGAGCTGGCAGTTTGCCGACCGCTTCTCGGTGCAGACCGTTGGCATCAACAACCGCCTCGCCCGCCCCGGCAGCAAGACCTACGCGCGCTGGCATAAGGCGGTGCTCGATTACTACGGCGGCCAAATGCCCGAGCACGGCGCGATCTGGCTGACGCTTTACCCCAACGTCATGGTCGAGTGGTACCCGCATGTGCTGGTGGTCAGCACGCTGCACCCCAACGGCCCGCAATCGACCACCAATGTCATCGAGTTCTACTACCCTGAGGACATCGCACTGTTCGAGCGTGAATTCGTCGAGGCCGGGCAGTCGGCCTACATGGAGACGGCAGAGGAGGACGACGAAATCGCCATCCGCATGGACCGCGGCCGCAAGGCGCTGTACCAGCAGGGCCTTGACGACGCAGGCCCCTACCAGTCGCCGATGGAGGACGGTATGCTGCATTTTCACGAGCACATCCGGCGCGAACTGGCGGGCAAGATTTAAGCACCGCGATGTCCCACACCACCCTGGTTTCCTGTGGCGAGCCGGCGCAGCACCTCGACGATCCGCCGTGGATCGTCGTCGACGCAGCTTGCGTCCCGGCGCAAATCGCGCAACCGGGCATGCTGCTCGTCGATGCGCACGCCGCCGACCGCTATCGCGTCGAAAATGAAACCCCGGACCCGGTCGGCGGCCATATCCCCGGCGCACGCAACCGTTTTTCCCGCGACAACCTCGGGGGCAACGGGCAGTTCAAGAGCGCCGCGGCGCTGCGCGGTGAATTCGACGCCTTGCCCGCCGGCCACAAGGTCCATGCCGGCTCCTGGAGCGAGTGGAGTGCCGACCCGGCGCGGGCGGTCAAAACCGGCCCCCTGCCCTGAGCACGAATCCTAAACACCAATCCGCATGCGCCAATACCACGACCTGATGCGCCACGTGCTCGAGCACGGCAACAAGAAATCCGACCGCACCGGCACCGGCACGCTGTCGGTGTTCGGCTGGCAGATGCGCTTTGACCTCGCCGACGGCTTTCCGGCGGTCACCACCAAGAAGCTGCACTTCAAGTCGATCATTTACGAACTGCTGTGGTTCATGCGCGGCGAAACCAATGTGCGCTGGCTGCAGCAACACGGCGTGTCGATTTGGGATGAATGGGCCGACGCCAACGGCGACCTTGGCCCGGTGTACGGCTCGCAGTGGCGCAGTTGGCCGACAAATTCGCAGGAAAATGCGGGCGGCCACATTGACCAGATCGCGCAGGTCATCAAGTCGATACGCGAAAAGCCCGATTCGCGCCGCCACATCGTATCTGCCTGGAACCCGGCGGAAATCGACCAGATGAAACTCCCGCCCTGCCACGCGCTGTTCCAGTTTTATGTCGCGCCGTCGGTCGACGGCACACCGGCCACGCTGTCCTGCCAGCTCTATCAGCGCAGCGCCGATATCTTTCTCGGCGTGCCCTTCAACATCGCTTCATACGCGCTGCTGCTGCAAATGGTGGCGCAGGTGACCGGGCTCAAGGCCGGCGAGTTCGTGCACACGCTGGGCGACGCCCATCTCTACCTCAACCACCTCGATCAGGCGCGCGAACAGTTGTCGCGCACGCCCAAGGCGCTGCCGCAGATGAATCTCAATCCTCAGGTGACGGATATTTTCGGCTTCCAGTACGAGGACTTCACGCTCGAGGGCTACGACCCCTACCCGGGCATCAAGGCGCCGATCGCCGTCTAGGCCGCAAGGCCGCGCCCGCGCTAGCGGGTGCCGCGCTTGCAGTAGTCGAATCCGTCGCGCCAGCCTTGCGCCGCCTGTGGCGCGCCCTGCGCGAAGGCCGGTGCGGCCGACACGGCGCCGCCGCCGCGCGCATGGGTGCAGCCCTCGCCGTAGGCCTTGCGATACTCGGCCGGGAAACCGGCCAGGTTGACGTTCACGTTCGGCGCCTTGTCCTTTTCCAGCACCTGTAGCTGGTTCCCGGCGCAGGCCGCCAGCAGGCCCAGCATCAGCAACGACAGCACCCGCCCGGGCAATCCCGCCACACCGCTATAATTTCTCATGCTCACACTATCGCTCATTGCCGCACTTGCCCGCAACCGCGTTATCGGCCGCGACAATAAAATGCCCTGGCACCTGCCGGCCGACCTGAAACATTTCAAGACGGTCACCATGGGCAGCCCGGTGATCATGGGCCGCAAGACCTACGAATCCATTCTCGCCTCGCTCGGCGGGCCCCTGCCCGGACGCGCCAGCATCATCGTCAGCCGCAATGCCGGTTTCAGCGCGCCCGGTTGCACGGTTGTGACATCGCTCGCCGACGCAGTGGCCGCCTGCGCCGATGTGCCCGAGGCCTTTGTTGTCGGCGGCGGCGAGATTTACCGGCAGGCGCTGCCGTTTGCGCACAAGCTGTACCTGACCGAAATCGACGCCGGGTTTGACGGTGACGCGCGCTTTCCCGCGTTTGATAAAACGACCTGGCGCGAAACGACGCGCGAGGCGTTTGCCGCCGGCGACACCGGTTTCGGTTATGCGTTTGTCACCTACGAAAAGGTCGCGCAGGCGTAGTCGGCGTTCTGCGTCAAAACGGCATACCTGCTGGAAATGCCCTGGGGACGGGCATTTCCAGCAGGGAGCCTGGCCGGCAAACGGCATATCCGCCCTGCCCCGCAAACACATCAGCGTCTGCAGGCAGAGTGCGCAAGGCTTTCGCGCACCCGCGCTTCGAAGTCCGCGAAAGCGGGCTTGAATACTTCGCTCATATCATGCCCGGCGCCCGAAAATAACCCTTCGCTCCTTCACACAATCACACAATCACCCGATCACCCGATCACCGAAACTCCCGATCACTTGCCTGGGTTGGCCGCCGTCTGGCGCACGCAATCGACGTAGAACTTCTTCTTGCCGTCGATCAACTCCCACGCGAGACCGTGTATGTCGGTCTCGAAACCGGGGAACTTGTGATTGAAGTCGCGCGCGAACTGCAGGTAGCGCACGATGGTGGCATTGAAACGCTCCCCCGGAATCAGCAAGGGGATACCCGGCGGGTAAGGCGTCAGCATGACGCTGGTGACGCGACCCTCGAGGTTCTCTATTTGAACGCGGTCGATTTCGCGATGCGCCATCATGGCGTAGGCGTCCGATGGCTTCATCGCCGGCTCCATATCCGACAAATACATCTCGGTGGTCAGGCGCGCCACGTCGTTGGCCTTGTACATGCCGTGGATCTGCTCGGACAGGTCCTTGAGGCCGATGCCCTCGTACAAGGGCTGCTTCTGGCAGAACTCAGGCAGCACGCGCCACATCGGCGCGTTCTTGTCGTAGTCATCCTTGAACTGCTGCAGCGCCGTCACCAGCGTATTCCAGCGGCCCTTGGTGATGCCTATGGTGAACATGATGAAAAACGAATACAGGCCGGTCTTCTCGACAATGACGCCATGCTCGGCGAGATAGCGCGTGACGATGGAGGCCGGGATGCCGGTCTTGGCGAACTTGCCCGATACATCAAGGCCGGGGGTGATGACCGTGGCCTTGATCGGGTCGAGCAGGTTGAAGCCCGTGGCGAGGTCGCCGAAGCCGTGCCATTTTTCATTGGTCTTCAACATCCAGTCCTCGCGCGAACCCATGCCCTCTGGCGCGAGCTTGTCCGGACCCCAGACCTTGAACCACCAGTCCTTGCCCCACTCGGCATCGACCTTGCGCATCGCACGGCGGAAGTCGAGCGCCTCCATGATCGATTCCTCGACCAGGGCGGTGCCGCCCGGCGGCTCCATCATCGCCGCCGCCACGTCGCACGAAGCGATGATGGCGTATTGCGGCGAGGTCGAGGTGTGCATCAGATAGGCCTCGTTGAAAATGTGTTTGTCGAGTTTGCGCGTTTCCGATTCCTGGATGAGGATTTGCGAGGCCTGCGAGATGCCGGCGAGCAGCTTGTGCGTCGAGTGCGTGGCGTAGATGATCGCGTCCTTGGTGCGCGGCCGGTCGCGGCCGATTGCGTGCATGTTCTTGTAGAAATCATGGAAGGTGGCGTGCGGCAGCCAGGCTTCGTCAAAGTGCAGCGAGTCAACCGAGGAGTTGAGCACCTCCTTCAGCATCTCGACGTTGTAGAGCACGCCGTCGTAAGTGCTCTGGGTGATGGTCAGGATGCGCGGCTTCTTGTTGAGCGCCTCGCGCGCGAACGGGTTGGCCTCGATTTTTTTCTGGATGTTCTCCGGCTGGAATTCCGAGAGCGGGATCGGCCCGATGATGCCCAGGTGGTTGCGCGTCGGCGTCAGGAACACCGGAATGGCACCGGTCATGATGATCGCATGCAGAATGGACTTGTGGCAGTTGCGGTCCACCACGACGATGTCGCCCGAGGCCACCGTCGAATGCCAGACCATCTTGTTTGAGGTCGAGGTGCCGTTGGTGACGAAAAAGCAGTGGTCGGCGCCGAAAATGCGCGCGGCGTTGCGCTCCGATGCGGCGACCGGACCGGTGTGGTCGAGCAACTGGCCGAGTTCATCGACGGCATTGCAGACGTCGGCGCGCAACATGTTCTCGCCGAAGAACTGGTGGAACATCTGGCCCACCGGGCTTTTCAGGAAGGCCACGCCGCCCGAGTGCCCGGGGCAGTGCCAGGAGTAGGAACCGTCCTGCGCGTAGTGCGTCAGTGCGCGGAAAAAAGGCGGTGCGAGGCCGTCGAGGTACGAGCGCGCCTCACGAATAATGTGGCGCGCGACGAATTCCGGCGTGTCCTCGAACATGTGGATGAAGCCGTGCAGTTCGCGCAGGATGTCATTCGGAATATGGCGCGAGGTGCGCGTCTCGCCGTAAAGGTAGATCGGGATGTCGGCATTGCGGCGGCGGATCTCCTCGATGAACACGCGCAGGTTGAGCACCGCCGGGTCGAGTTCGGGACCGGGCGTGAATTCCTCGTCATCAATCGACAGAATGAAGGCCGAGGCGCGCGACTGCTGCTGTGCGAACTGCGACAAATCGCCGTAGCTCGTTACGCCCAGCACCTCCATGTCCTCGCCCTCAAGCGCCTTGGCCAGGGCGCGGATGCCAAGGCCCGAGGTGTTTTCGGAGCGGAAGTCTTCATCGATGATGACGACGGGAAAGCGGAACTTCATGGCAATGGTCTCCGGAATGCGGATGCTGGGAAAGGGGCGGGGGCGCTGCGCGCGCCTCAGGTGGCGTTCAGGGCAGCGCTCTGGCGCGCAGGCGAACGACGACGCTCCGCCAGGCGCAAATTTCAGCAGTAAAGCGCGCTGGTGGGGCTGGTGCCGGGGGTGGCTTGTCTGAGGAACGCAGGGATCGCACCGCTAGGCCTGGCGCACGGTGATGCCTCGGGCGTCGCTGGCGACCGCGCTATGGCATTCCGGGATAAGGATCACGCTGTATGGGTAGGGGTGAAATTTCGCGGGATTATACCCTGCGAGTCCGGACGGTCAAGGCGGGATTCCCGCTTCGCCGGCCATCTGCTATTCTCGGCGCGACCACGTATCGCGGCATACCCGCGCGGCGCCGCCCACCGCACCAATCCCGACGGAACGCTATTGGACAGCATTGAATTCAAGCTCGACCGTGAGCATGTGCAACTGAACAACCTGCTCAAGCTGACCGGCCTTGCCGGCAGCGGGGGCGCCGGCAAGGCGCTGGTCTCGGCCGGCGGCGTCACCGTCGACGGCGCGCCAGAATCGCGCAAGACCGCGAAGATCAAGATCGGCCAGGTGGTGCGTTGCGGAGACACCGAGATCCGCGTCGTGGCAACCTGAGGGGCACTACATCCGCCACTCGAGGTAGGAGTAGATATAGTTGGAGCCGCCGTTGACGTTGCCGAGCAGGCCCGAGGTGCCGAATATTCCCGAACGATGTGACACACCGAGGCCGACATAGGTTTCGCGCATGGACTTGACGCCGATGAGGTCGCCGACGCTGACATCGACGGTGGGGTCGAGGTAATTGAGCACGCGCGAACTGTTGCGGCCGCGCGCAATCTGGTCGCGCAGCTCGACAAAGGGCACGCGATTGGCGTATGACAGGCCGACGCCGAAACCGAGCCGCGTCTTCACCCGCCCTGACCACGGAAAGCCGTAGTAATAGCCCTTCATGTAGGCGTTGGCCTGCCACGAATCGGGCTGCAGGCCTTTTTCACTGTGGTGCAGCAGGCCGACAAAGCCGACAAAATCCAGCGGCCAGCCGTTCAGCCGCTCGATGAACGGCCGACCCAGTTCGATCGACTCGACCCGCGTCTGGTCGACGGTGTTGGTTGAAAAGCACTTGAGCAGCATGATCTTGGCGACATCGCAGTCGGTCGACTTGCCGTAGAGCAGCTTGACGATCAGCGGCCGGCCGTCGGGCCAGGCGTCGTGGCTGGGCGAAAAATCGTAGGCGAGACCGGCGAACGCAGCGGTCTGCGTGCGTCGTTCAACAATGGGGCTGGCGGCGACGCCCGATGACCAGCGCGTCGCATTGACGCCGCCAAACAGGCGCCAGCGCTCGGACAATCGGTAGCTCGCGTCAACGCCGACCTGAGCGTTGGTACCGGCGCCCGGCGCGTACGCCGGCCGCGTCGCCGTTGCCTCCGAGGCGCGCACACCGTAGTAATAGTCGTTGAGTTTTGCATCGCGCACCGACACGGCGATTTGCGGGCGCACGGTCAGGCGACTGCCGACATGCAGGTCGTAGCGGTAGCCGACCCGCGCCTCGGTACCACGCGATTCGCGCGAAGCGTCGCGCAGCAACTCGGCAAAGGCCATGCCCCACGGGCCGCGGCGCTGGTAGGCGATGCCCATATCGAGACCGTGACCGCGTTCGGCCATGCCCGCCAGCGAGACCGGGATGCGGTCGTAGGGAAAACCCTCGAAACGACGGGCGAGGAACACCTCAAAGCGGTGCTCGGCCGACTGGTCGAGCCGGATGCCGCCGCGATACGACTCGAGAAACAGGCGCTTGCCCTCGTACAGGTAAATGGGCACCAGGTCGTTGCGCGTGCCGCCGCCGCGATACATCGAACGCTCGGAGCGCAGCGCAAAGCCCAGGCCCGCACCGCTTTCCTTGGTCTCAAGGTCAACCAGCGGCGGGTCGTCAGCCGCCGCGGGCTGCGCCAGCAAGGCGAGGACGCAGACGCCGAGAGCCGCAACGCGGATCAGGCTTTTGCAGCTTAGCGTCTGGTGCTCAAGGCAAATAGTCATGAAGATCCGCGCCGGACACAAGGGAGACGCGAGTCTAAGCCAGACGTCCCATCACCCAATGTGCGTTAGCGCACATTTCAGGGCATTTTCCACGGCTCGCAGGTACCGCGATAGGAACTGGCCGCAAGGCGCCGGAACGCGCCGTCCGGGTCCTGGTGCACGCTCAGGTCGAAATGCCAGGCGTTGATGGCGTCGTAGCGCGTGCAGTGATCGCGGCCGCCCTTGCGCAACCACAGCGAGCAGGCCGTGATGGTGGTGACCACCACGCTGGCGGCGCGGTCCTCGACAAAGTGCACGCCTTCCGACCCCTCGTACACCCGCAGCGGGCTGGACTGCGCCTTGCGCCCGGTGGTGCCCCTGGCCGAGGTGGCCGCCCCGCCGGGCTGGCGCGCGCGCGGCGCGATGTCGCGCAACACCATGAACAAGTCGGCGCGCGGCGGCACGCCGAGCAAGGACATGGTTTCAGCCAGGCTGTCGGGCCGGTAAAAATCACACACCAGGTCTTTTGCCGCGTAAATCTGTGTTACCGGCAGCGGCCGCGAGGCATGCGCAACACCGGCCGCCAGCACGCTTATGAACAATGCGGCCAGGGCGGCGCAAAGATACTCAGATCTTGGGCAGCGTGACACCCTTCTGACCCTGGTACTTGCCGCCGCGATCCTTGTACGAGGTTTCGCAGACGTCGTCCTTGTCCGACTCGAAAAACACCACCTGCGCCACGCCCTCGTTGGCGTAGATCTTGGCCGGCAGCGGCGTGGTGTTGGAGAACTCCAGCGTCACGAAGCCCTCCCACTCGGGCTCAAAGGGCGTGACATTGACAATGATGCCGCAGCGCGCGTAGGTCGATTTGCCGAGGCACACCGTCAGCACGTTGCGCGGAATGCGAAAATACTCGACGGTGCGGGCAAGGGCGAAGGAATTGGGCGGGATGATGCAGACGTCGCCCTTGAAATCGACAAAGGACTTTTCGTCGAAGTTTTTCGGATCGACGATGGTGGAGTTGATGTTGGTGAAAATCTTGAAGTCATCCGAGCAGCGGATGTCGTAGCCGTAGCTCGATGTGCCGTAGGAGACGATCTTGTGGCCGTTGACCTCGCGCACCTGCCCCGCCTCGAAGGGCTCGATCATGGCCTGCTCTTTCGCCATGCGGCGGATCCACTTGTCGGACTTTATGCTCATTTCATCTTTCTTCGAGGGCGTTTAAACCCGGCTGTCGAGCAACATACACGGGGGGCGAAAGCAGATTGGCCACCGACCGTCTACTGCTCCGTCCGCGACATGCCGCCGGCGAGCCAGGCTGCTACGCCGTCGCAGCCAGACCGCGCGCGTGGGCAATTTCCCCATGCCCCGCCGCCCTGACCTTCTGTGCAGGCAAAGTCAGCACAGCAACCGTTTCTCCGTCAAGCGCGGTGAATTCCACCTCATAGCCCGCGCCATCGCCATGCACCAGCACCACGGTGCCGATGTCACCGCGCGTCAGGCCATGCTCGGGCAGATCACATTCGAGAATCACGTCGTCCAGTTCGGCAATCATGCTGTCTTCCTTTTCAAGGGATGGGCCGTGACAAACCGCGGCGCCGCCCCGTCGCTGTTTATAAACCATACGCTGCGAACATTCAAGGCAGTGCCGTCCGGCGCGACAAGCGTCCCGTCCGCAACGTAACGCTGGCCAAATGCCGTCGCCTCATACGCGGCAAGCGGATTCTCTCGCGCGTGCCGGCGCAATGCCGCAGCCAGTTTCTGCCATTCCTGCGACCAAAACCCGAAGTTTACGAAAAATGCCGCCTTGGCCTTGCCCGATCGGTGCGTGGATGAGAGCAGGTAGCCGAGTATCTTGTCCTCGGGTATCTGTGCGGATTCGGCATTGGGCAAAATCATTCTTGCGGGCTCCTGGCAAGCCGGGAACGGCGACAGAAACGCAAACCATTCCAGACCTCAGCTTGCTATAGCGCCTATCTCCATGCAATGACATACGTCAGCAGCTCACTTTTTCCAGTCCGGCCGGCACGCATCCGTCCCCTGATCCGAGAGCACGGGCAATGGCACGCGCATCGGCGCGGGCGTTGTGCAGCGGCGTGACACTCTTGTAGGAATCATTGCCGATGACCAGCGCCAGTCGCTTGGCGCCGGGGGCGGGATTGACGCTGAGCGTGCGCTTGGTCTGGGCGTCCGCGCTCTGCAGGCAGCAACAGAGCAGCAGCGCGGCGAAGGCGGTGGTGAAACTCACTTGCGGACGCATGAAGGTCTCCCCAAACATCATGACCGCGAAAGTCTGGCACCTGTTGCATTGCGAGGCAAGGCGCAGTGAGAGGCAAGGCGCACTAAGCGGCAAGGTGCAGTGAGAGGCAAGGCACGCCCTCGCGTGGCAACTACGCCGTCATTCCGGCGAAAGCCGGAATCCAGTGACGTCCCGCCATTTGAACCCTGCGAACCCATTTCATAAGGCCTGTCATTCCGAGACCCCTTCGACTACGCCCAGGGCAGGCTCCAGCCGAGGAATCTGCTTTTTCCCGGCGTCAAAAGCAGATTCCTCACTACGTTCGGAATGACAATGTGCGAATGGGTCATTTTTGGAACAGGCGCTACGACACTGCATCCCCTCCGCGCTTTCGCGCGGACTAAAGGCCGCGGGGATGACAGAAGGCGGGGGAGACAGGCGCGGAGATGACGACAGGAAGCTTATCTGCCTTCCTCTGTGTTCTCTGCGCCCTCTGTGGTAAAAGCTTTTGCCGTTGCTGTTACGTATTCTGAATCACGATATTCGGAAACTTGCTCGTCATGTCTTTCGCCTGCTCGGAAATCTTCACCGCGATGCGCCGCGCCATGGCCTTGTACAGCGCCGTGACCGTACCGTCCGGGTCGGACACCACCGTGGGTTTGCCCGAGTCGGCCTGTTCGCGAATGCCGATATCGAGCGGCAGGTGGCCCAGCACCTCGGCGCCGTACTGCGCCGCCATGCGGTCGGCGCCACCGCTGCCGAAAATATGTTCCTCATGGCCGCAGTTGGAGCAGATGTGCGTGCTCATGTTCTCGACAATGCCGAGAATCGGGATGCCGACCTTCTCGAACATCTTCAGGCCTTTGCGCGCGTCAAGCAGCGCGATATCCTGCGGGGTGGTGACAATCACCGCGCCGGTGACCGGCACTTTTTGCGCCAGCGTCAACTGGATATCGCCGGTCCCGGGTGGCATGTCCACAATCAGGTAGTCCACGTCCTGCCACTTGGTGTCTTTCAACAATTGCTCCAGCGCCTGCGTCACCATCGGGCCGCGCCAGACCATGGGCGTATCGACATCGATCATGAAACCGATCGAAATCGCCTGCAGGCCGTGGCCCATCATCGGTTCGAGCGTCTTGCCGTCTTTGGACTCGGGCCGGCCGGTGATGCCCAGCATGGTCGGCTGCGACGGGCCGTAAATGTCGGCATCGAGGATGCCGACGCACGCGCCCTCGGCGGCGAGGGCCAGCGCGAGATTGGCCGCGGTGGTGGACTTGCCCACGCCGCCCTTGCCCGAGGCAACGGCGATGATATTCTTGACGCCGGGCACCAGCTTGACGCCGCGCTGCACGCTGTGAGCGGTGATTTTCCAACTGACATTGACGGTCACGGCGGTGACGCCGGCGACGGCGCGCAACCTCGCCATAACCGCCTTGCGAATCGGCTCGAGCTGGCTTTTCGCCGGATAGGCGAGTTCGACATCCAGCGACACGCTGCCGCCATCGAGCTTGATGTTGCGTGCCGATTTCGTCGCGATGAGGTCCTTACCGGTATTCGCGTCGATGACTTCGGTCAATGCGGCCTGGATTTGTGCTTCGCTTACAGCCATGAGGGCTCCTGCTGGCCGCAGCCCTGAAAAAAAGAGGTGCAGCGGGTAAATAGGGGAAAAGGTAATTTTATCGAAATTACCCGGTCCGAGGCGCTAAAATATTGGTTTCACTGCCTTTCGGCCCGCAGTCTCGGCCCCATATCATTGCAATGACGCACCGCCGCATCTTCGCCACCACCGCCCTGCCTTACGCCAACGGCGCATTCCACATCGGCCACATCATGGAGTACATCCAGGCCGACATCTGGGTGCGTTTCCAGCGCATGCAGGGCAACACCGTGCATTTTGTCGGCGCCGACGACGCGCATGGCGCACCGATCATGCTGGCCGCCGAAAAAGCCGGGCAAAAGCCGGAGGAATTCGTCGCTGCCATCGCCGCCGGCCGCAAGCAATATCTCGACGGCTTTCACATCGAATTCGACAACTGGCACTCGACGCATTCGTCCGAGAACACCGCGCTGTCGCAAGACATCTACCGCCGGCTCAAGGCCGCCGGGCTGACCTATACCAAATCGGTCGAGCAGTTCTACGACCCGGTCAAGGGCATGTTTCTCGCCGACCGCTATATCAAGGGCGAGTGCCCGAAGTGCGGCGCCAAAGACCAGTACGGCGACGCCTGCGAGAACTGCAGCTCGGTCTATACGCCGACCGATCTCATCAACCCGTATTCGACGCTGTCGGGCGCGCGGCCGGAGCTCAAGTCCTCGGAACACTTCTTTTTCCGGCTGTCCGACCCCAAGTGCACGGCGTTTTTGCGCGAGTGGGTCGATGCACCCGACCGCCTGCAATCCCAGGTGGCGAACAAGGCGAAAGAATGGCTCAACGGCGAGGCTGACAAAGCGCTGGGCGACTGGGACATTTCGCGCGACGCGCCCTACTTCGGCATTGAGATTCCCGACGCGCCGGGCAAGTACTTTTATGTCTGGCTGGATGCGCCGGTGGGTTACCTGGCTTCGCTGAAGAACTATTTCGATTCGGGCAAGGCGAAGGCCAAGGGCGAGCCGTGCACGTTCGACGAATTCATGGCCGATCCGGCGACAGAGCAAGTGCACTTCATCGGCAAGGACATCATCTACTTCCACACCTTGTTCTGGCCGGCCATGCTGAAGTTCGCAGGCAAACCGTACAAGGTGCCCGACAACGTGTTCGTACACGGCTTCATCACCGTGTCGGGCGAAAAAATGTCGAAAAGCCGCGGCACCGGCATCAGCCCGCTGCGCTACCTCGACATCGGCATGAACCCGGAGTGGCTGCGTTATTACATCGCCGCCAAGCTCAATGCCGCGGTCGAGGACGTGGACTTCAATCCGGATGACTTCATGGCGCGGGTCAACAGCGACCTTGTTGGCAAATATGTAAACATCGCCGCAAGAACCGCAAAATTCATCGACGACAAGTTTGGCGGGAAGTTGGCGGAGGTCAAAGATAGCCGGTGGCTGCCGGATTTGCCTCCACGCAAGGAGATCCTTCAGACAATTTCCAGCTATTACGATAGTCGCGAGTACGGCAAAGCAATTCGCGACATCATGAGCATTGCCGACAAAGTCAATCAAAGCATCGCCATGTATCAACCGTGGGCAGTCGCGAAGCAAGTGGGCAGTGATCAGATTGGCTCGCGTCTCCACGAATTTTGCTCTGAGTCGATTGACTACTTCCGATTTCTGACCCTGTTACTGGCGCCCATCCTGCCTGAACTGACTAAGCGGGCCGAAGTATTTCTGAATTGCTCGCTCCGAGACTGGCAATCAGTCGAGACTCCGCTTGAAGCCGGGCACAAGCTGCACAGCTATGAGCACCTGATGACGCGCGTCGAAGAAAAGCAACTCGACGCACTATTCGACATCCCCCCCCTCCCCTCTCCCTCCGGGAGAGGGGAGGGGGGGGAGGGAGCAGGACACATCAGCATTGATGACTTTGCCAAGGTCGATTTGCGGGTAGCGAAAATCGTCAAGGCCGAGCACGTCGGGGGCGCCGACAAGCTGCTCAAACTGACGCTCGATATCGGCGGCGAAACGCGCACCGTATTCGCCGGTATCAAGTCGGCTTACGACCCGGCGACACTGGAAGGGCGGCTGACGGTGATGGTGGCCAATCTCGCGCCGCGCAAGATGAAGTTCGGCCTGTCCGAGGGCATGGTGCTCGCCGCCAGCGACGACAGCGGTGGTCCTGATGGGAAAAACGCCGGCCTCTTCATACTCTCGCCCGATGCGGGAGCGACGCCGGGCATGAAGGTCAAATGAGCGGACCGGCCGCATGAGCGAGCGCCGGCCGCGGCTCACCGGGCTGCACTGGCAAACCCCGCGCCGCATGTCGCGCCGGCAGCGTTTTATCGCGCGCATCCAGCACTGCGGTTCTCCGTCCGGAATCAGGTAGCGGCACACCCGATTCCCCTGCAAAGATACGGAGCACACCATGACTGGATTCCACTTACGCTTTCGTCCGCGCCTCATCGACGACCTGCGCACCTATAGCAGCGACAGCTTCAACAAGGACCTGACCGCCGGCATCACCGTCGGCGTCGTCGCGCTGCCCCTCGCGATGGCCTTCGCCATCGCCTCGGGCGCCAAACCCGAGGCCGGCATTTTCACCGCCATCATCGCCGGCTTCATCATCTCGGCCCTCGGCGGCTCGCGCGTGCAGATCGGCGGCCCGGCCGGCGCCTTCATCGTCATCGTGTACGGCATCATCGCGCAGTACGGCCTCGCCAACCTGCTGATCGCCACGGCCATGGCCGGCGTGCTGCTCTTTGTCATGGGCATGCTGGGCATCGGCTCGCTGATACGCCTGATCCCGGTGGCCATCATCATCGGTTTTACCAACGGCATCGCCGTGCTGATCGCCGTGTCGCAGGTCAAGGATTTCCTCGGCCTGAAGATCGACAAGATGCCGGCGGATTTTTTCCATGCCATCCGCGCCATCGCCGAGGCCATCCACACCATCCACGTGCCGACGCTGGCGATGGGCGTGTGTTCGCTCGCCGTGATCGTGTTCTGGCCGCGCTTTGCCGCGCTGTTCGACAAGACACGCGCCGAGGGCATGCCGACCGGTCGCGGGCGCTTCATCAGCCGGCTTCCCGGCACCATCATCGCCCTCGGCCTCGCCACCATCGCCACTGCCGCCTTCCAGTTGCCGCTCGACACCATCGGCTCGCGCTTTGGCGGCATCCCGACCGGCCTGCCCTCGTTCGCGCTGCCGGCTCTCACCTGGGACAGCGCGCGCCACCTGTTCGCGCCCACCGTGACCATCGCCCTACTCGGCGCAGTCGAGTCGCTGCTGTGCGCGCGCGTCGCTGACGGCATGACAGGCGACCGCCACGACCCCAACCAGGAATTAATGGCACAGGGTGTGGCCAATTTCATCGTGCCGTTTTTCGGCGGCCTCCCGGCCACCGGCACCATCGCCCGCACCACCACCAATGTGCGCAGCGGCGCGCGCACGCCGGTCGCCGGCATCATCCACGCCCTGGTACTGCTGGCCATCGTGCTGGTCGCGGCCCCGCTCGCCAGCCACATCCCGCTCGCCGCGCTCGCCTCGATCCTGCTGTTCGTCGCCTACAACATGGGTGACTGGCACGAGTTCCCGAAACTGCGCCAGTTCTCCGGCCAGTACCGCATCATCATGGTCAGCACCTTCGTGCTGACGGTGGCCATAGATCTCACCGTCGCGGTAGAAATCGGCCTGGTGCTGGCGGCGCTGTTTTTCATCTACCGCGTGTCGGCGCTGACGACGTTCGAGGAAGTCGGCGACGACACCCTGCCCGAAGACCTGCACGTGCCCGAACAGGCCAAGGCCTACCGCATTTTCGGCTCGTTGTTTTTCGGCGCCGTCGGCAAGCTCGAGGCCCTGGTCGAAGAATGCGACGCGCCGAACGCGCCGCGCGTGCTGATCCTCGACCTGCACCAGGTCATCAACATCGACACCACCGGCCTCGACACGCTGGACGTGCTGCGCAAGACGCTGGAAAAGCGCGGATCGACGCTGGTGCTCTCGGACGCCAACGAACAACCGCTGTCGCTGCTGCGGCGCAGCGGCTTTCTCGTCCGCCTCGGCGAACACAACCTGCAGCCGCACCTGCCGGGCGCGATCAGCCGCGCCGAGCGCTTGCTGGGAATTCTTTGAGGTAGTGCTGATCAACTCTTTACGCCGTCATTCGCGCGAAACACGTCCTCGAACGCTTGAATCGCGGAGCGGGAATCCATTTTCTTTCAACCAAAGGTGGATTCCCGCTTTGGCGGGAATGACGGGATTATTCAATCCTTTCCCGGAACCGGAACAAACCCATGCCTGAACTTCCCCTACCCTTCATCGGCTGGATATTCCTTATCCTCAGCACCATCGCCATCCTCGCAGGATCGTGGGTGATCATCGCCCTGCACCGCGCCGGTAATCTTGAGAAACGCATACTGAGCAGTAATGTGTTCAGCGACATGCTGCTCTTTAGCATCTGGATACTGGGACTGGTGGGCAGCACAGGCCTGCTGCTGGGCAAGGCCTGGGCGGTGCTGCCGCTGCAGTTCTTCTGTGTCGTGCTGATTCCGCTGACCATCATTTCGGCGGCCAACCGCATGGTCGCGTTGCAGCGCGAGAGCGAGGGCCCGGTGAACTGGTTCAATGCGGTGTCCGGCGCCGCCATTGTGGTGGTGCCGGTGGTGCTGATCTGCGCCGCGGCGGTAATCACGCTGCGCAACCCGGCGACGCTGCAGGCGCTCGGGAGTTGAGGCCCTGTCCGGCGCGCTCAGGGCTTGAGGTAGGCGTAGCGCTCGCGCGCCTGCAGATTGGCGATGCGCACCACACCCGAGGGGGTGAAGCCGGGGCCGAGGATGAATTGCTCTTTTCTCAGGCTGCGGTTCCTCAGCGTGATTTCGCAGATTTCGAACTTCACGCCGCGTGCCGACAAATCGCTGACCAACGAAGCGAATTCCTGGTTGTTGGTGGTTTTGGCGCCCTCCATCAGGAAGTCCACGCCCTCGGCATGGGCGACGGCGATGATTTGCGCCTTCGGATCGGTGTCGAGGTGGTTGCGGATATTGCGCAAGCCCTTGGTCGCCTGGGCGATGCCGGCGTCGAAGTGATAGACCACCTTGTCCTGGGCGCTGGCCGACAGGGCGGCAAGCCCGAGCACCAGGGTGGCGGCGAGTTTGAGCAGGGTTTTCATGGTGTTCTCCGTTGTGACCTTGGCCGAATGAGCCGCCATGCTACGCCGGTTTCGACTGTTTACGAAGACTGACTGAACCCCCTGCAAAACGACAACACCAGAAATGGTCCTTCCGACACCAAAGGTCGAGAAATCTGTGTTGGCTTTGCTGCAAAAGCAGATCCCTTGCTACGCTCGGGATGACAGTGTTTTGAAAGAGTAAACAATAGATGATCAGGCATTTGCTCATTAGCGGACGGGTGCAGGGTGTGGGCTACCGCCACAACCTGCGGCGCGAGGCACTTGGCCTCAGGCTCACCGGTTGGGTGCGCAACCGCCTCGATGGCAGCGTCGAGGCGCTGCTCGAGGGCCCGCCCGACGCCGTCGCCGCGCTGATCACCTGGGCGCGGCGCGGGCCGCCGGCGGCGCGCGTTGAGGGCGTGGCGGTGCGCGAGGCCGGTGCAGCAGACGCCGGCCCGTTCGAGGGTTTCGACTTGCTCGAGACCGCATGAAACGGAGGGCAGCGCGCTGATGTCCAATCGCGCCGTCCTGCTGCTCTCGGTTGCCGCCCTCGCCAGCGCCGCCAGCGTGCGCGCCGCCGACCCCTTGCTGCCGCTGCTCGGGGCCGAGTTCGGCGTCAGCGCCGGCACCGCCTCCATCGTCATCACCGCCTTCGGCATTTCGTATGGTCTGCTGCAAGTGGTGTTTGCCCCGCTCAGCGACCGCTTCGGCAAGTACCGCATCGTCTGTATCACCACGCTGGTGTCGGCCATAGGCACGCTCGCCTGCGCCCTCGCGCCCAGCCTCGAATGGCTGACCATCGCGCGCTTTGCCGCCGGCGCCACCGTCGGCGCGATCATCCCGCTGTCGATGGCCTGGATAGGCGACACCGTGCGCTACGACGAACGTCAGGCGGTGCTCGCGCGCTTTTTGCTCGGCCAGATTGCCGGCGTGGCGGTGGGCCAGATGGCCGCCGGCATCATCGGCGAATATTTCGGCTGGCGCTGGCTGTTCGTGCTGCTCTCCATACTGTACGCGGTGACCGGTGCGCTGCTGCTCGCCGAATCACGCCGCAACGCCGCGACACGCCAGGTGCCGCCCGAAGCGCCACGCGGCGTCAAGGAGGGTTTTGTGCGCATGGGTGGGCTGCTGCGGCGGCCCAAGGTGCGCAGGGTGCTGCTGACCATCACGCCCGAGGGCATGCTGATGTACGGTGCGCTGTCCTTCGTGCCGGCGCACCTGCAATTGCATTTTGGCGTCAGCCCGGGCGTCGCCGGCAGCATCGCCGCCTTTGTCGCGGTCGGCGGCGCGACCTACGCCTTTTCGGCGCGGCATTTCATTGCGGCCCTGGGCGAACGCGGCCTCGCCCTCGGCGGCGGCGCGGCGCTTGGCACCGGCTTCATGCTGCTCGCGCTCGCGCCGATGGCCTGGGTCGCCGCCATCGGCCTGATGTTTGCCGGCTGCGGTTATTACATGCTGCACAACACGCTGCAAACCCACGCCACGCAAATGGCACCCGAGGCGCGCGGGGCCGCGCTGGCGCTGTTTGCGCTGACCTTTTTCAGCGCGCAGTCGCTGGGTGTGTGGCTGGGTGCCAAGGTGGTGGACAACTACGGCGCGCCGCCGCTGTTCGCCATTTCATCGGTCGGGCTGTTCGTGCTGGGCCTGATGTTCAGCCGGCAGACCAGAAAAAGCCAGGCCGGCGCCGGGAAATAGGCTGGAGATGGCCGACTGGCGGGCTTTTCCGGGTGATGGCCGCTAGCGTTTTTCGATGATCACCAGCGCGATGCCGCCGAGTATCGCCGCTGCGGCGAGCACCGCGCGCACGCCCAGCGCCTCGCCAAGAAACACCACGCCGCCCAGCGCGGCGATCACCGGCACGCTAAGTTGCACCGTAGCCGCATGCGTCGCCTTGAGGGCCGGCAGCGCGGTGTACCAGATGGCATAACCGACGCCGGATGCGAGCGCGCCCGAGGCGAGCGCATAGCCGGCGCCGGCGGCATCAAGCCGCGCCTCGCCCAGCCAGGCCATGCTGGCGAGGCTCATCAACAGCGCAATCGGCACGGTGCGCAGGAAGTTGCCGGCCGTCACCCGCGTCGCATCACCGGCCCCCTTGCCGCGCAGCGAGTACACGCCCCAGGACACACCCGCGCCGATCATCAGCAGCGCGCCGGCGAGCGGCGGCGCCGACAGTCCCGGCAACAGCAATCCCACCAGCCCGGCCAGCGCCAGCGCGAGGCCGGCCAGTTGCGGGCCGCGCATGCGCTCGCCCTTGAACAAGCCCCAACTGATCATGCTCATCTGCACCGCGCCAAACAGCAGCAAGGCGCCGGTCGCCGCCGACAGGCTGACATAGGCAAACGAGAAGGCCGCCGCATAGCCGAACAAGGCGAGCGCCGACAACCAGTTGCCGCCGCCGCTGCTGCGGCCAGCACGCAGGCGCAGCAGCAGCCACAGTGTCAGCGCACCGGCGCTCATGCGGATAGACGTGAAGCTCGCGGCGTCGATGCCGGTGTCTTTGAGCGCGACGCGGCACAGCAGCGAGTTGCCGGCAAAGGCCAGCATGGCGAGGGTGGTCAGAACGATGACGCGGTATGAAGACATGGCGTGAAATGACGAAGCCGGAACAAACGAAACGCGCTCAGCGCGCGGCATTGACGTGTGTACCGCCGCCTACTCGACCAGCGTGAAATGGAATTTGGCGCCGCGCGCGGCCGGCCCCTCGAGCACGTCGATGCAGTCATCGAGCTCCTCCAGCAATTCGTCCAACTCGTCATCGTCCGCAGCCTCGAACCCGCCCGCGGCGACCGCCTTGCGCACCGCGCGCAGGGACACCAGCCCCTCGGAGGCCTCGAACCAGGCCATGTCGTCGATGCCGTAGGCAAGATCGGTCTCCGGATCGAGCTCCGCCCCGTCGTCATCGTCGTCAACGTCGTCGTAGTTGAATTCCTGATCGGTGTAGTCGATAAACTCGCTCAGCTTGCGCACGCCCTCGGCCTCGCTCACCGCATCGAGCGCATCGGCGTGGCGGTGCATCTGGCTGTGATCGTCGCTGTCCTTGGAATACTCGCGGTCCTCCAAGGTGTGAATCCAGAGTGTCATGCCCATGGGATGCTCCGAAAAGAAGGTTTGACGTCAACGCCCCGAGCGCAGCACAAGGCGTGCTATGCAAGCTTGCGGGCCTGTTGCCGAATGTACAACGAAGTGGCTTTCAGGCGGATGAAAAAACGCGTGTGGCACACTTTTTCTGCAAAAAGACAGGCGGCGGAATAAACAGGTGCAGTGCAATTATTGAATTGGCGTTCAAGCGCCAACATTCGGAATGTGACACTGACCCTGTTTACACCCCCGGTGGCATGTCTACACTCGCCTTTCCTGCGACCGTAACCGTGCCCCTCTTGGTCAAATGCTGATATTGACGATGACTTCCTTTGGTACGAACCAGAAACCAGTCATCAGCTTCAATCATGGCAATGAGTGCGTGGACTTTCATTCAGCGAAGTCTACCTCGCTGATTGTTGAGCCGCATGACGCTCCGGATCAGCGGCGGGCCGCGCAGCGGACTGTCCGCTGCAACCGGTTGTTAGCCCGTTTTCGTCGCCCTCATGCGGCCTCAGCATAGATGCCTGTATTTCGCTCGGGGTATCTCTGGCACACATGCTCAAACAGCGCTGCACACTTTTGCGCGTAGAGCGGGCGGTCGTAGGCGGCGGGCCGTGCGTCGAGCGTGTCCCCGATCGCCAGCTTCATGGCAGCAGAGGCTTTCCCAGCTCTTTCAGGAACGCATTGTGCTTGGCCGTTGCCGTTCGAATCGTGCCCTCGATTTCCTTCAGCTTGTCGTGCGTAGCCGCTAAATCGATCTCCTCCTCACCCACCGCAGTGCTGATGTAGCGGGAGATGTTGAGGTTGAAATCGTTCTTTTCGATCTCCGCCATCTCCACCCGGCGGGAGTAGCGCGGCTCCTCTTTGCGGAATTGGTAGGTCTCGATGATCTTGGCGATGTGCTCGGGCTTGAGCTGGTTCTGGCGTTTGCCTTTCTCGAAGTGCTCGGCGGCGTTGATGAAGAGCACGTCGTCCGGTTTCTTGCATTTCTTGAGCACGAGGATGCAGACCGGGATGCCGGTGGAGTAGAAGAGGTTGGCGGGCAGGCCGATGACGGTGTCGATGTGGCCGTCTTTGAGCAGCTTGGTGCGGATGCGTTCTTCGGCACCGCCACGGAACAGCACGCCGTGGGGCAGGATGATCGCCATCACGCCTTCGTCTTTGAGGAAGACAGGGCCCCTTTCCCGTCATGGCGGGTTCTCCGTGCACAACCAGGTACGCATCGGAGCCGCAGATGCCGGGGGCAGAAGGAAGCTCGCCGGCACCATGCTGCGCGCCCCGATGTCCCTTGCGAAGATGAGCTACGACGCGGCCACCGGCAGCGTCATCTACCGCTCGAAGATGCACCTCGGGCTGAAGAGGAACTTTCAGGTGATGCCTGGGGCGCAGTGGCTGGAGATGCTGTGCCGGCACATCCCGGATCGCTACGACCGAAGGAAGTCCCTGTGGCACGAGCATTTGGTGCGCTACGTCGACTGGTACTCCAACCTTCGCGCGCGGGGAACGGGCGAAGTCGCAGAAGACTCAGGCTACGCCGGACCCTGTGCCGGCCCGGTGCGCGTCGCCGATCGAGCCCGCGAGCGAACCTGCGAGCGATCTCGCCGCGCAAGCAAAGTCAGCCTGGGCGCGGCTCATCCGCAAGGTCTACGAAGCCGATCCGCTCGAATGTCCGAAATGCAAGGGGCCGATGCGCATCATCGCGCTCATCGACGATCCGCTGGTGGTGCGGCGCATTCTCGAGCACTTGAGACTGTGGCAGCCCGAGGCGATGGAGCGTTCGCCACCCCTGCCGCGACGCGATTCAGGCGGCCGCCTTCAGCACGCGCCTCGACCAGCAGTTGATTCCAGTCATCGGGTGGATGGCCACTTTCCAGCATCTTGCGGAACACCCGGTAAGCGTCATCGCTGCTTTCGTACGCGCGCTTGGTGTCCGCATCGTTGACCCAAGCAAATACGATCACCTTGCTTGGTGCGTGGTAACGAAAAAACAGCCGGTATTGCTGAAAGAACTTGGCGCGGAACCAGTGCTTATGGTCGTCGCCCAGAGTGCTGCCTTGACGGTACTCTGGCCGTGTTGGGTCTTGAGGAATCACCTCAAACGCCAGCTTGGTGATTGCGGCCAGCCGCTTGCTGGCGTTCTTCTTTGCGTATCCGGCCGGGTCTTTTTGCTTGAATGCTTCGACCTGCCGTGTAAGCGCTTCAATCTGAGCGAGAAACAAGGGGTGAGCGAAGATCGTCCAGCCGCTGACGACGAGAGACGTTGGTTTGCCGCCGGTCATTCATCATCTGCCGACAAGGCAGCGTCTAGTTCAACGTCAATGCCGCCGACCAGCGACTGGATGCGCTGCAAGAATTGGGCATCAACCGTCTGGAGCCGTTCCGGATGGCTGGCAATGTCGCGCGCCAAGAAGCCCAGAAACTGTCCGAGCACCGGATCGTCACCTTCGGACACCCCGGCGCGCGTCAGCACAACCTCACCGCCAGGACGAATGGTGTAGTGGATCTTGTCCCGCTTGCCCAGGCTGAGGGCGCGGCGAACGGTTTCCGGCACCGTAGTCTGGTAACGGTCGGTCAGGGTGGATTCGACTTCAAGGGTGGCAGCCATGGCACGCTCCGATCAAAAGTGTGGATTTCATTCATGGTAATGCAATCGCCTTGTCATGTCAATGCAAGTGCATTACCTCATGCTTTTGCTGTTCTGCTCGCCATCTCGGATGGCAACTGGCTACCACCGGCAACCGCGAACCGCTCGGCGCTGGCTGTCCGCCCAATCCGGCGAATGTCCGCGAAAACGGCCAAATGATAGAAAATCTGGACTGTGTGCTTGCGGACGGACTTTTGTGTGGACAGCGGACGCGGGTTAAATGCAAGGGGCCGATGCGCATCATCGCGCTCATCGACGCCCCGTCCGCAGCTTTGATGTGCGCCAGCACGGCCTCGTCGCTCAAGCCCCTGCCAGGCTTTGAAGGCGCCTTGGACGCCCCACAGGCCATATGACCAAATATTTCAATCCCTTTATTGCATAAACCGGTATACCTACAGGAAATATTGCACATCATTCACTTGAGTGATGTCGTCTTAAAAAATGCAGAACAATTTAATCAAATGTCCAAGTGACGGTACGAGTCGAATTCAACACCACCCCTCCGGCATCAAGCTAAAGAAAGCATCAAATGCCCAACGTCAGTCTTTGAAGGTCGAACTTTGATTTCAATGTCATAGCCAAGCCGCGTTAGGCAGTCCATCAGTTTGCGCTCAGACAGGTTCGTGAAGTCGCCACGCATCATGTCAGAGACTTTGGGCTGGGTGATGCCCATGCGTTTGGCTGCTTCTTGCTGAGTCAGTCCACGACTTTTCATGGCCTTCCTGATTTCGATCACCAAGCCAGTTTTGATCTTAAGCTTTTCAGCATCAGCTAGGCCAAGGTCGGCAAACACGTTGCCGGAACCACGATGCACTTCAACGCCGTCAACAAGTCGTGTTTTCATTTCCGCAACCCCTTTACATACGCTTCGGCAATTTTCAGCCTCGCGTGGATGATGTCCATGTCTTCCTTGGGCGTGGCGATGCCGCGCTTGCTTTTCTTTTGGAAGCAGTGAAGGACAAACACTGCCTCGGCAAACTTGACGGTGTACACGGCACGGTAGGTGCCACCAACATCGTCTTCCACCACCTCAAGCACTCCTGCACCGCCAAAGCCCTTGAGCACTTTGGCCGCGTCGTGCTTGTCACCCGCCTACGAGCGACAAAGCGAAGCCGAAAAGCCGTCGAACATCGGAGGGCAAGGCCATCAAGTCTTTGTGGCTGCTACCGATCCATTCAAGTGGTTTTTCTTTCGTGGGCATGATCGAAATATACATGAACTGGTATATAAGGTCAATCAACAAGACTGCACCGCGTTTGGTGCAGTCGGTTACAAGTGCTTGTTACAGCCATCCTCAACCATGACCATCAGTCGTCATGTGCATCAAAAGCTGCATCGGGAAACAAGCGGATTTCACGCAGCGCGTCACAAGCCTGCTGCCACATCGGTTCCGGCTTCCACCAACTAGCTTGATGGCTGCGCCAGAACCAGTTGACCTTACGCGCCTGCTTGGTGTGCTTAAACGCATCTAATGCGGCTTTAGCGCCGTCCTGCCTGCACATGGCGAGGAACGCACGCTCGGTAAGTGGCGACAACTCTGTGCCAGCGCCAGCCAAGTCTGCAAAGCGAAACCGAGCAAATCGGTTGGGCATGCTGTTCAGCTTGTTCAGTGGTTTGCCCCGTAGCTTTTTGCCGCGCACCTCAACCCGTACGACTTCAATGCCATCCAGCTTTGGTTTCAGTTGCGTGATGGCGTTCGCCGTCAAAAGCTAAATCTCCTGCTCGCTGCGTTTGGCACTGACTTTCTTGACCATGTTGAGAATCGCCGCGTGAACGTGCTCCGCACTCTTGTCATAGGCAACAGTGAAATAGTCATCCCCATCCAGCGTTTTGTATCGCGAAACAAAGTAGGAAATTTTATCTTGGTTCATAAAAGCGCCAAACGTGTATTGGTTGACAGAGTTCCACCTACTCTCCGCGCATGCTGCGCTGGAGCCATGCAGGACTCAAGCGCCGAGATATAGGCCAAAGGTCTAGCTCATAAAACGTCTGGAAACGCGCGCCAGCCGGGCATTTCCAGCCGACGCGCTCGCGCACGGCAGCATTGTTGACGCTAGCTGCCGGGGCGGGACCCGGCGATGATGGCAAGCGCGACTCAGTGCAGAAAATCACCCTCTCCCTACCCTCTCCCGTCAAGGGAGAAGGAAAACCCACGCGAGTCAGCGTGCTCAGCGCGACAAGCCCATCATCGTAACGGTCGCGCGAAACAACGCGCTAGTCGGATCGGCCCATTCAATCACCGCATCAAAATGATTGCGCCCCGACAGTTCAAACAGCTCTGCCACATTGCCCTGCCCGCGCCAATACGCCGCCACCTCACGGCTTTGCCGCCGGTAGTCCGCCGTTTCCTTTGCCCCCACCGCCACCAGCAGCGGACAGCGCGACTTGACGCGCTCGCCGCTTCGCAGCAGCGACACCGCATCTACCATCTCCGGCGTGAACTTGAGGTTCTCGTTGCGAAACGACAGGCGCACCGGTTCGAGGTCGCCGAGGCCGCTCATGAAGACCGCGCCCTTGATGAGGTCGGCGGGGGCGCCGAAGTCCGTGGCCCAGTCGGTCATCAAGGCCTGGCCGACGAGGTTGGCGCCGGAGGAATGGCCGGCGATGTAGATGCGTGCCGGATCGCCGTCCAGTTCAGCGGCATTGCGCCAGACCCAGAACAGCATGCGCCGCACTTGTGCGCCCATGTCGGCAATGCTCACCGCAGGCACCAGACTGAAGTCGGCCACCAGCACGCAGGCGCCGGCGGCGACGTAAGCCGGGGCGACAAAGCCGCTGTCGTCCTTGGACAGCGCGCGCCAGTCGCCGCCGTGCAAAAACACCAGCAATGGCGCGCCCGGTTGTGCCGCGGCATAGACATCGAGGCGGTCGGTCGGGCCGTCGCCGTAGCTCGCTTCGGACCAGGCGAGGCTGGCGCGGGCCGCGCGCGTGGCCTCGGCGTATTGGCGCGTATAAATGCCGAAGTCCGGAACCGTGCCGCGGCTGTTGTACTGACGGTCGAGTTCAGCCTGGTCGTAGTCGCGCCAGATTTTGGGGGGTATTGTCAATTTAACCTGTCATTCCGAGCGTAGCGAGGCATCTGCTTTTCGATCAGAGCAAAAGCAGATGCCTCGGCCGTTGGCCTCGGAATGACAAATTCTTCTGCAGTGACAGCTTGTGAGCGCGTCATTTTTAAACGGGCATACGGTGCTTCCCGCGCCATGCCTATTCCGCCTTGGCGCCGGAGATTTTTACCGCGCGCGCGTTGCGCTGGCTGTCGGTGACGAGGAAGGCGGCGAATTCCTCGGGCGTGGAAGCCACCAGGTCATAGCCCTTGGCCAGCACTTCTTTCTGGTTGAACTCGGGCTCCTTGAGCATTTTGGTGATTTCGGCGTTGAGTTTGAGGATCACGTCGCGCGGCGTGCCGGCCGGCGTGAAAATCCCGAACCAGGCGTTGGCCGGCACATCGGGAAAGCCGCCCTCGGTAAAGGTCGGCACCTCGGGCATCAGGCCAAGGCGCGTCTTGCCGCCGATGGCGATGGCCTTGAGGCGGCCGCCCTTGATGTGGGCCATCGACGAGGCGGCGCCGGAAAAGGTGAGTTGCACTTCGCCGGCGATGGCTGCGGGCACCGCCTGCGGAATACCCTTGTAGGGCACGTGCACGACTTCAATGCCGGACTGGCTTTTGAGCATTTCCATTGCCAGGTGGGGCTGGCTGCCACTGCCATACGAGGCGTAGTTGAGCTTGCCCGGGTTGGCCTTGGCGTAGGCGATGAGTTCCTTCAGGTTGCTGGCCGGCACCGCGGGGTTGGCGAGCAGCAACTGGTTGAGCAGCACCAGTTGCGTCACCGGCGCAAAGTCCTTGACCGGGTCGTAGGGCAACTTGGCGTAGAGGTGCGGGTTCACCGAAATGGTCGAATCGGTGGTGAGCATCAGCGTGTAGCCGTCGGGCGAGGACTTGGCCACGCTATCGGCGGCGACAATGGTGCCGGCGCCAGGTTTGTTTTCGATTACCACCGGCTGGCCCCAGCGCTGCGTCAACTGGTTGCCGATCGCGCGCGCGATCAGGTCGATGCCGCCGCCCGCCGGATAAGGCACGACGATGCGAATGGTCTTGTTGGGATAGGCCTGTCCTGAGCCTGGCGAACTGGCCTGGGCCTGTGCGGGGGTGGCGGACAATGCGGCGCAGGTCATCAGCACTGCCGCGACAAAGGTTTTGCGAACGTTCATGCTGATGCTCCGAAGGATGAAAAAATTTGCAAACCGGCTGGAAACCCGCGCCAGGCGGGCATTTCCAGCCACTTAGATGTCATTGAGGCACGTTATTAAGCCAGGTCATTGCGCGCCCGGCGAAGCGATCGCGTGACCGGCTTCGGGCGGCGCGCTGAACGAAGGGCGTGCTTCACCGTGTACGCAGTGACGCCATGCTGTGACGGCCGGCGCGCGCAATGCATCACTGATATACAACCTTGACGTTCTCCGGCCGCAGCCAGTCGTCCAGCGACTGCAGCAGGCTGTCCTCGAGCTTGACCTTCCAATCCTCGCCCAGGCGCAGCTCGACCATGGCGCCGCCGTTGTTGTAACAGACGGCCACGACGCAGGCACCGTCGCCACTCTTGCGATACGGCGCGAGCAGGGTTCTGAGCTTGGCCGCAGCGGCCTTGCCGGCGCGCGAGGCCTCGCCGTTGAGCGACAGCTTGACACCGCGCGCGTACAGCGCGCGCGCCTCGCCGAAGTCGAGGATTTTTTCGGCATTGATGCGCAGCAGGCTCTCGCCCTCGCCGCGCGGGATGTTGCGCACCTTGACGTTGGCGATCAGCACGGCACCGTCCTTGATCTTGTCGCGGTACAGGTCATAGACCTCGTTATAGACAACGATTTCCTGGCGCGCGGTGTCGTCCGAGAGCTCGACCACGATCATGCGCCCGGACTGCGTTTTCATGGTGCGTATGGTCTCGACAAAACCGGCGATGGTGACCTCGCCGCCGCCGTAGCCGTTGCCGGCCATGCCCGGCAGTTGCGCCAGCTTGGCGCGCACAAAGCATTCGATGTCGGCCTTGAAGCTCATGAAGGGGTGCCCGGACAAATACTGGCCGAGACTGGTTTTCTCTTCGGCCAGTTTTTGCAGGTCGGTCCAGCGCGGCGCGTCCACCATCTGCGGCTTGTGCTCGTCGCCGCCGCCGCCCTCGCCACCGAACAGGCTTACCTGGTTGGCGTTGCGCTCGCCCTGCTCGGCCGCCTCGAGCGCAATGCCCACCGAGGCGAGCATGCTGGCGCGGTTGTCGTCGATGCAGTCAAAGGCGCCGGCGCGCACCAGCGCCTCGACGGTGCGGCGGTTGACCTGACGCTTGTCCACGCGCTCGCAAAAATCAAACAGGCTCTTGAAGGGACCGTCTTTCTTTTCGTCCCCTCCGGTGCGCGCCTTGACGATGGCCGCCACCGCCGACTCGCCGGTGCCCTTTACCGCACCGAGGCCGTAGCGGATGGTGCGCGTATCGACCGGCGCAAAACGGTATTCGCCGCTGTTGATATCGGGCGGCAGCACCTTCAACTGGTTGGTGCGCGCATCCTTGTAGAGGTCGCGCACCTTGTCGGTGTCGTCCATGGCGGCCGACATGTTGGCCGCCATGAAGGCCGACGGATGGTGGGCCTTGAAGTACGCCGTGTGATAGGCAACGAGGGCGTAGGCGGCGGCATGCGACTTGTTGAAACCGTAGCCGGCGAATTTTTCCATCAGGTCGAAAATTTCGTCGGCCTTGTCGGCGGTGAGGCCGTTCTTTGCCGCGCCGTCGCGAAAGATGCTGCGATGCTCGGCCATTTCTTCGGCTTTTTTCTTGCCCATGGCACGGCGCAACAGGTCGGCGCCGCCAAGCGAGTAGCCGCCGATGATCTGCGCCATCTGCATCACCTGCTCCTGATAGACCATGATGCCGTAGGTCTCCGAGAGGATGGTCTCGACGCGCGGGTCGGGATACCTGAAAGCGCGCCCGTGCTTGCGGTCGCAGAATTCCGGAATCAGTTCCATCGGGCCGGGCCGGTACAGCGCGACGAGCGCGATGATGTCGCCAAAGCGATCGGGCTTGGCGCGCTTCAACAACTCGCGCATGCCCTGCGATTCGAACTGGAACACCGCGCCGGTATTGGCGCTGGCGAATATGCGGTAGGACTCGCGGTCGTTGAGCGGCAGCGTCTCGAGCACGATGGCGGACGCCGGGTCGAGGCGCTTGATGTTGCGCAGCGTCCAGTCGAGTATGGTCAGCGTGGTCAGGCCGAGAAAGTCGAACTTGACGAGACCCACCGCCTCGACGTCGTCCTTGTCCAGTTGCGACACCACGCTCGTCGAGCCCTGCGCCGCATAGACCGGGCAGAAATCGGTGAGCTTGCCCGGCGCAATGAGCACGCCGCCGGCGTGCATGCCGACGTTGCGCGTCAGGCCCTCGAGCTGGCCGGCGAGATCCAGCAGCTCGCGCGTGTCCTCTTCGTTGTCTTCGCGCTCGGCGAGGCGCGGCTCCATTTCGCGCGCCATCTGCAGCGTGATGAGCTTGCCCGGCTGGAAGGGAATGAGCTTGGCCAGCTCGTCGGTGCGCGTGTAGCCCCACTCCATGACGCGGCCGACGTCGCGCACCACGGCTTTCGCCGCCATGGTGCCGAAGGTGGCGATTTGCGACACCGACTCGGCGCCGTACTTGTTGCGCACATACTCGATGACGCGGTCGCGCCCTTCCTGGCAAAAGTCGATGTCAAAGTCGGGCATCGACACGCGCTCGGGGTTGAGGAAGCGCTCGAACAGCAGGTTGTAGGCGAGCGGGTCAAGGTCGGTGATGCCAAGCGCATAGGCGACCAGCGAGCCGGCGCCAGAGCCGCGCCCCGGTCCCACCGGAACGCCGTTGTTCCTGGCCCAGCTGATGAAGTCGGCGACGATCAGAAAGTAGCCCGGAAAGCCCATCTGGGTGATGGTCCTGGTCTCGAAGGCAAGGCGCTCGTGGTAGCGCGGCGCCTGCTTCGTGCGCTCGGCCTCGTCCGGGTAGAGCTGGGCGAGGCGTTTGGCGAGGCCTTCGGCGGAGGTGCGGCCAAGGTAATCGTCGAGGCCGACGCCGTCCGGTGTCGGGAACAGCGGCAGCCTGGATTTGCCCAGTTCGAGTTCAAGGTTGCAGCGGCGCGCGATTTCGACCGCGTTGGCCAGGGCCTCGGGGATGTCGCGAAACCATTCGGCCATTTCGGCCTGGCTGGCGAAGTAGGACAGGCGCGAAAAATTGCGCGGCCGGCGTTGGTCGGCGAGCAACTGGCCCTCGGCGATACACACCCTTGCCTCGTGCGCGGTGTAATCGTCGGGCTTGACGAACTGCACCGGGTGCGTCGCCACCACCGGCAGGCGCAGGCGCGTGGCGAGCGCGATGGCTGCGGCGATGTAGGTTTCGGTGTGCGGCGCACCGGCACGCTGCAACTCGATGTAATAGGCGCCGGGGAAGCTGGCCGCCCACGCGCCGGCGAGCTTGGCCGCCAGCGCGGTCTGGCCCTGCACCAGCGCATTGCCGACATCCCCCGCCAGCGCCGCCGACAGCGCAATGAGGCCGCAACTGCCGTCTGTGGCAAATTCCTCGGCAAACCATTCGCGGCGGATTTCGGCGCGGCCGCGGTGCTGGTTGCTGAGCCAGGCGCGCGACAGCAGCCGCGATAACTGATGGTAGCCGGCGCGCGATCGCGTCAGCAGCAACAGGCGCGAGGGTTTGTCGCGCTCGGCGTCGTTGGTGATCCAGACATCGCAGCCGATAACGGGCTTGACGCCGGTCTTTCTGGCGGCCTTGTAGAACTTGACCATGCCGAACAGGTTGGACAAGTCGGTGATGGCGAGCGCCGGCATGCCGTCCAGGGCGGCGCGCGACACCACATCATCGATACGGACAATGCCGTCGGTGACCGAAAATTCGGTGTGCAGCCTGAGGTGGACGAACTGGGGTGCGGGCATAATGGGGGCTTCGGGGTGAAACCAATTCTAGCACCGTCTCCGCCCCCTTCCGGAGCGCGCTGCGGCCCCCGGCAGCCACCCGGAAAGCCACGACTGGCGTGGCTTTCCGGGTGACTGCCCGGTGAAATTAGCAGCGAAACTTTGGCCTTTTTAAGGAGTCAAAACAACATGGACACGCAGATTTCGCCCGCCGCTTTCGCCGGCCGCCGCCATCGCCTTGCGGCAAGCCTGCTGCTGCTCGCCGCCGCAGGCCTCGCCGCAGCACCGCTTGGCGCACAGGAGGTGTATAAATCGCGGCTGCCGGACGGTCGTATCGTTTATTCGGACAAGCCGCCCGCCGGCGCGAGCAAGGTCGAGACCATTGACCAGTCGCGCGTCATGGTCGAAAAAGCCTCGGCCGAGGAGAACCGCCGCGCCAGCAAGGCTGCGGCCAAGGGCGATCCGCGCAGCAGCGCGGCCGCCAGGGCCGACGCCCAAATGCAGACTGCGCAAGACGCGGTTGCCAAGGCCAAAAAACAGCAGGCCGAGGGACAGGAGCCACTGCCGGGAGAGCGCACCGGCATCGTCTCCAAGACCGGCACCAACACCCGCCTCAATGATGCCTACGAAGCGCGCCAGAAAACCCTGCTCGACGAGGTCACCACGGCACAGCAGCGCCTCGATCAGGCGACAAAGCAGCGCAGCAGCATCAAGTAGGGTAAGGCTTAGGTGTCGGTGTCGGTGTCGGTGTAGGCGCGGCGAGCGCGGCCCGCCACGCCGCCAGTTTTTTCTCGAAGCGCATTGCCGCATGCGCCGGGCTGGTCGAGGGCAGGCGCAAGGTCTGCACATCAAGGCCAGCCTTCCCGGCGCGCAAACGCGGCAGTACATGGCGCAAAAACATGTTCTCCGCCGCCGCACCGTTGAAGCAGATACGGCGTATGCGCCTGTGCTGCATGAAAAACCGGGCAAAGTCATTGGGCACCAGCGATGACGCCTCGATGCGCGCATCGAGGCTGCCCTCGCGGGCGCAGTACTCGAGCACATCCCACAGCGCGATGCCCTGCGCCTTGAGCCGCGCAAGGCGTGCGGCGTAGGCCAGATCGGGTCCGGCGCCGACCAGCTCACCCAAGATGGGCCAGAACAGGTTGCGCGGATGGGCATAGTACTGCCCGGCCCGCAACGAGGCCGCGCCGGGCATGCTGCCAAGAATGAGGATGGTCGCGCGCGCATCGGCGACGTAGTTGAAACTGCGAACCCGCCGGCTGTCGTCCGGCACGATTGGCGGTGCGCGCTTGTGGATTGAGGGCATGCGGGGTGGCTGCTGTGTGCACACATCATAG
>ENA-ORBV01002769-ORBV01002769.1-microbial-mat-metagenome-genome-assembly--contig:-NODE-2769-length-36465-cov-41.944020_pt1 | contig 36465 bp, 32 predicted proteins | sample MGYA00237777_ERZ505514 | MGnify/ENA primary metagenome ERZ505514 (study PRJEB26160, sample SAMN06269048) | microbial mat metagenome | isolation source: Oligotrophic lake microbial mat | place... | reverse complement strand
CTTATGCAAATGTGCAAAATTATATGGGCGGAAGTTCATTATCTTTAATAAGCAGAGCAAATAAACAAGATAAAGTTAACTCTCACTTGTTTTCGTGGGATTTATTATTTAAATAATAGTTTTGTCACCTATGACTTTAGTATTTCTATGTAATTAAAATTATATTTTGTTATTAAAATTAAAAAACTAATTACAAAACTGATTTATTAAGGGATACAAATACATTTATACTATGCTATAATTAACAAATGCAACTAAATCTCTATAACCAATCCTTCATCCTTTCCGAACATAAAGCCCTTTTCTGGCTTGAACAAAAAATGCTGATTATTGCCGATGCACATTTCTCAAAAGAAACACATTTTCGCAAAAACGGAGTGGCAATTCCCGCAGGTATTTTGCATAATGATCTTAATCGTTTGGAGACTTTGATTGATACATTTAATCCCGGGCAGATCCTATTTCTCGGTGATATGTTTCACAGCGAAGAAAATGATGGAATGAACGAATTTCTGGAATGGAGAAAATCATTTTCCTCCCTCAAAATAAAATTGGTAATTGGCAATCATGATATTTTACATAAAAATTGGTACGATCTCGCTTTAATAGAATGTATAGAATCCAATTTGCAAATAGAAAATATTATTTTAAGTCATGATAAATTAATTATAGAAGATAATACCATACTCAATTTGTACGGACATATTCACCCCGGAATTTTATTGCGCGGAAAAGCAAAACAATCTTTGCGTTTGCCCTGTTTTTGGTTTTCAAAAAATTATGGAGCATTGCCTGCTTTTGGAAGATTCACAGGTTATGTTACGGTTCATCCAAAAAAAGGCGATAAAATTTTTGTGATAGGTGATGAAAAGGTATTTGATCTTAATGGAAACTGATCCTAATTCAGAATAGGATCTTCCGGATAATTGGTGATCTGTTTGTATTCGCCACCAAGATCATTCAGCACTTTCTTCCATAATTCCTTATTTGCAATATCAAAAATATATTGACTTTTGGCAGGGGTAACAATCCAACTGTTGTCCTCCATTTCACCCTGTAATTGACCCGGACTCCAACCACTGTAACCCAAAAAGAATTTGATATTTTTTTGGTCAATGGAACCTGCTTTCAGCATATTACCTACCTGATCAAAATTTCCTCCCCAGTAAATATCATCTATAATATGTAAACTATCCTCAATCAGGTCGCCATAACGATGCAGGTAATGGAGAGTATCCTGTGCTACCGGCCCACCATAAAAAAGCTCATTTTTAACTTCATCAAAGCCCACCAAAGCATCACAAACCTGAATATTTAAGGTTTTATTCAGAATAAATCCAACGGTTCCGCCATCTTCCGCGTGTTCGCACAACATAATTACTGTGCGTTTAAAGTTCGGGTCAAGCATAAAAGGTTCGCTTAACAATAAACTTCCGGTTGTTGGGGTAACTTTATTTTTAATCATAGTTAAATTATGGGAGGATAAATAATTTTTTCAAATATCCGTATATCTGTCAAGAAAGCAAATTTTTTTTAAAAAATATTGTGTAAAGCTCCCTTTGAGTTTTAACAGAATTGATATTTAGTTAATATTAAGAAGTAAGGAATTGTTCTTAAATTTGACGACATTTTTAAAAGCATTCAAAAATAACATCATGAAAAAAATATTACTTCTTATAACTATTTCTTTTTTAGGTACTTACCTATATGCACAGTTGAGCATAACAGGCATTGGCAGTCCCGAAACAATAGATTTCACAGGTTTTGCGGGTGCGGGATTTCAACCCGGAGGCGGTGCAGGTATGCTCAATTCTGATACCTGGAGCGCTATTGGCTTCAGCGAAGGAGATGTTGCATTTGGCGGAACTGCTGTTTCCGGCGATTTTGCAAGGGGTGCTACTATGGGTCTTGTTATCACAGGGGGAGTTTACGCAGTAGATATAGTTGGCAATCAAGGTTTAATGGTGCAGCCGGTTGATGGGGACTTTACACCGGGCAGTTTTATCTTAAAATTGCAAAATAACACCGGTGAAGTAATAGGCTCCTTCGATGTAGCCTACACCGTATATATATTAAATGATGCAAACAGGGCAAATAGTTTTAATTTATCCTATTCCTATGATAATATAACCTGGTATAATGTGCCGGATGCTGATTATACTTCACCCGAAGCAGCTGACTTTACTCCTTATATGACAAATATTACAACAACAATTTCAGCACTATCGCTTGCTGACGGTGCTCTGTTTTATTTGAGCTGGAACGGAAATGATGTGAGCGGCGCCGGAACCAGAGATGAATTTGCCATTGATGATATTGTAATAAATGCCGGACCATTTGTTCCGCTTCCAACTTATACTTTTGATGTTACTGCGGTTACCGTAAATGAAGGTGATCTGGATGGTACTTTTGATGTAACTTTATCGGAAAGCGCCGATTGCACCATTAATTTCGGATATGGAGCTGCTGCTACTGCTACACCGGGATTTGATTATGGTTTGTTTGGATTCGCATTGGATTTTGTAGCAGGTGGACCTACAACGCAAACTGTTATTTATGGTTTAGTGGATGATGTTGTTGCCGAAGGCACTGAAATAGGAATAATTGTACTTGCAAGTGGTGTCGGATGTTCTGCAGGAGCAGATACAACCTTTACGATCACGATTGAAGATAATGAATTAGTTACTCCTCCAATTGCATCTTTTACTACTATTGGTGCAACGGAAGATGAATCTATTGGAACCGTTAGCGGAACAATTGAATTAACCGAATCTGCCGATTGCGAATTACAAATGTATTTAGATGGTGCAACTACCATGACGGCAGGTTCTGATTATATTTTTAGCCTGCCTGTAAATTATACGTTTACAGCAGGCGGTGTTACTTCACAGTCTTTTGATATAACAATTAATGATGATGTGGAATTAGAATCCACAGAAATGTTACTCATGAATTTAACGGTAATTTCCGGAACGTGTGTTATTGGAGTTATTGCAGATTTTGAAATTAATATTACCGATAATGATGCAACACCTCCAACTTATACAGTTTATGATATTGCAGAAGTTACAACAGAAGATGTTGATGGAAATGCAGTTTCCGATGGCGAATTAGTCGACCTCACCGGAGTTGTTTACGGAGTTAATCTCTGGGATGGCGGATTACAATTTACCTTAATTGATAATACAGGAGGAATTTCTGTATTCAGTTTCGATAATGAATTCGGATATACCGTAGTGGAAGGCGATGAAGTAAATATTTTAGGTGCAATAAATCAATTTAACGGATTAACAGAAGTGGATGCGGATACGTTGATTTATATTGATGGTGGAAATGCTTTGAAAGTGCCAACTTTTGTTACAGATCTGAATGAGGGAACAGAATCAGATCTTGTAGAATTAAATATAGATGGTTTCACGTTGGTTGATCCCTTGCAGTGGCTTGGAGACGGAACATCCTTTAATGTTGAAGTTTCTAACGGAACCGATATATTCACAATAAGAATTGATGACAATACAGAATTATCTACAGTAACATTAGATGACATTAATTATATATATCCCCTCCTAACAACTAATATGTTTCAGATTAAAGGGATCGGTTCACAATTTGATACAGATGCTCCATATACAAGTGGTTATCAGTTAATGCCTAGATATATTTCTGATTTTTTTATAGTGTATGAATCAATTACAGAGCTTGATACATACCAAATAAATATTTACCCAAACCCAACAACTGATAATATCACCCTTTCCGGAAAAGAAAACATTCTTTCTTTAGAAATTATCGACAACATGGGCCGCACAGTAGAAATAATGGAAATAAATAATTTCGAAAAAACAATTTCTGTCTTCGATCTTCCACCCGGATTTTATGGATTAAAAATCAAAACAGAAACTGGCATATATGCATCAGGATTTATTAAACAATAACCCCAAAAAACACACCCCAAAAACCCTTTGCGCCTTTGCGCCTTTGCGTGACACATTTTTTTTCTCGCAAAGCCTCAAAGAATAAAAACACACCAATAAAAGCACACCCCATAAAAACTTTGCGCATTTGCGTGACACGTTTTTTTTTCCCGCAAAGCCTCAAAGCCGCAAAGAAAAAAACACCCCCAAAAAAACACACCCAAAAACCCTTTGCGCCTTTGCGCCTTTGCGTGACACATTTTTTTTCACGCAAAGCCGCAAAGAAAAAAACACCCCAAAAAACACACCCCCAAAAACCCTTTGCGCCTTTGCGTGACACATTTTTTTTCACGCAAAGCCGCAAAGAAAAAAAACACACCAATAAAAACACACTTCAAAAACCCTTTGTGCCTTTGCGTGACACATTTTTTTTTCACGAAAACCAAAAAAAATAAACCCATAAAACCCTTTGCCTGAGATATTACTGACTCCAAAAAATCCTCCGCTTAATGTCAAAAATAACCGCCTACGCCAAAGCCTTTTTCAACCACGAAAACTATCATGGATGGTTTAAGAAAAGGGCATTTTTTGAAGGATGGTATTATAAAATAGTGGATAAAACGGAAAATTTTGCTATAGCAATAATCCCCGGTATTGCAATGGATGCAGAAGGCAATAAACAATCCTTCATCCAGGTGTTGGACGGTAAAAACATCACTGCCGAATATTTTAAATTTGATGCCATCGATTTCAAACCAAGTGGTAAAAAATTCAAGATCAGAATTTTAGAAAATAGTTTTTCCTCCAACAGATTAAAATTAGACCTTCCAAAAGTAAAAGGTCTTTTACATTTCGACGAACAATTTTTGTGGCCTAAAAAACTCACCGCTCCCGGCATAATGGGTTGGTATAGTTTTGTTCCATTTATGGAGTGTTATCATCAGGTTGTGAGTTTGGATTTTAATATTACAGGGAAATTAAATATCAATAACCGGGAAATTGATTTTACCGGCGGCAGAGGATATATTGAAAAAGACTGGGGACGATCATTTCCCTCAAGTTGGATATGGATGCAAAGCAACCATTTTTCAAAACCACAAAATTCCTTTAAGTTTTCTGTAGCAAAAATCCCTTTTTTAACCGGTGCATTTGTGGGATTTATCTGTGCATTTTTAATGGATGGAAAATTATTAAAATTTGCAACCTATACTGGAGCAAAATTAAAAAAGCTGCAGTTTGATGATGCGCATATTAATATCATTCTCGAAGACAAAAAACATATCCTCACCATAAAAGCCGACAGAGCAGAGGGAGCCGAACTCGCATCTCCGGTTTTAGGGTTTATGGAGGGCAGAGTAAAAGAAAGTATGAATGCAGTTATACACCTAAAGCTGCTTGAAAAAGAAACAAACACTGTTATTTTTAAGGATTCCGGCAGAAATGGTGGACTCGAGATTGCCGGAAATACAAAAGAATTACTGAACTTTGATTGAAATATGCGCAACCTGATACTTCTCCTACTGTTTATTCCCTTAAAATTATTTGCACAAGACAGCACCCTATCCAGTGAATTCAGATTTACTATAGTTGATATCTCCGGAAAAGATCTCACGAGTGATGTTTTAGGTATAAGAATAACTGACGTGTTTTTTACCGACAGCACACAAAAAGATCTCGATTATGTTTTTACAAAATTGGAATATTCCAAAAAAGATAGTTGTTGGATATTAAGTCAAACCCAACCGCTTGGCTACAATTACAAAATAGAAGTTTATCGGCTAACCGACACCGTAAATCAAAGATTAATGGATCTTCGCAAAATGATATTGATCTACAACGGATATAATATGAAAAGTAATTCGGGTTGTCAATATTGTTTGTGTAACGAAATCCCCTTTACTGCAGGAGTTTATACCATTGATATTCCACGAAAGGTAGAGTCCTGGTTTTATATTCGATCTGTTTCCATCAATATTAAAAATATTCCGGTTGAATTTCGTGATATTTCCGGAATTCAGAACTGGTTCTTCAGAAAAGAATAATTATCCGAAAATTTATTTCCCCAACCCCAAAATTTCCCTAGGCTCCCATTTCTACCACACCCCCTTTTCTCTCCACGCTCAATTTATTTTTCATACTCCATTTTCTACCCACACCTCATTTAATTGCCACGACCTTCAGGTCGTGGCAAAAGCACAACATAAAAATGGCTTTAGCCAAAAGAAGGCCAAACCCTAGATACTCAAAAACCAAAACTAAAAAGATACTTTGCCGACTCAAGTTAACAAGTAAAAGCTTCACTGCTTACAATGTGTTACTTTCTTAAGAAAAACTTTAGTCATTCAAAGATCCCGGCTTTAGCCAAAAAACGTTTTAAAAACCCGCGAAATCAATTTGCAAGTAAAATTTCTAAGGTGAAATTTAAAGGTTTCTCCTCCGACTATACCTACAATGCGGTATTGAATTGCAGCCTATTTTGTAGTTACTTTTGCATGTTATTTAGAATGATTATAATCTAATGGGGTTAAAGAATGGGGTTTTAAAGACAGCTGACGGTGTCACATTAATGTGGTTCATCGTTTGTGGCACTTTTCTAACATCCTGTAAATCAATCAATAACAACGTTGAAACCCTTCCAAAAAACACAATTTCCGGCTATTGTGATATTGTTTTTGCAACATATTCTGATGCCAATACTCTGGCAATGGAGCTTCAATCCGCCACAAATTTATTGGTAACCGAACCTTCAGAGGCAAATCTTGAAAAGGCAAAAACTGCTTGGCGCTCAGCGCGCGAAGTGTACGGCAAAACAGAGGCATTTCGATTTTATGATGGACCTATTGATAATGGCTCTACCGGAGTGGAAGGTTTATTAAATGCCTGGCCTTTGGATGAAATTTATGTAGATTATGTTGTTGGAAATCTAAATGCAGGCATCATAAATAATACTGAGGAATATCCAACCATAAATAAAGAATTGCTCAAAAAGATGAATGAAAATGGCGGAGAAGAAAATATCAGTGCAGGATTTCACGCCATTGAATTTTTACTGTGGGGGCAGGATCTTGATTCTTTAGGACCAGGTAATAGACCATTCAGCGATTATTTACCGGAAACAAAAAATGCGGAGCGGAGAAAAGTATACCTCAGTACCGCAGTTGAATTATTGATCGAAAATCTGAATTATTTAAAATTGGAATGGGAGGCTGGAAAAGCGGACAATTATCGCGCAACATTTATTAATGATAATCCCAATATCTCCCTGCAAAAAATAATTACTGGAATTGCTGTATTGAGCAAAGTTGAAATGGCCGGTGAAAGAATGTTCACTGCCTATGATAATGCCAACCAGGAAGATGAACAAAGTTGTTTCAGCGATAATACAAAATCAGACCTGATATTTAATCTTGGAGGAATTATCAATATTTTTTATGGTACTTACGTGAGAAGTGATAAAACCACTATGGAGGTTACCGGAATTGATGAAATAATTAAATCTCATAATGTGAAACTGTATGAAGAAACGGAGGTCCTTATAAAAAAATGCATGAACCATCTGCAGCAAATCTATTATCCATTCGACCGCGCAATTGTTTTGGAAGATAAACGGCCGCAAGTGATGAAAGCCGTTTTATCCATGCAGGAATTAGGAGAACAATTTGCAAAAGTTGCTACAGAACTTGGTTTAACAATTAATGTAAATGTTGTAGACTGATGATAAAAATATTATCAAAATATAAAAATTCTTTCATAGCGGTAATATTAATTGGTGTGTTTATTTTATTATTCAGTTTTGCCTCTTATCAAAAAAAAGATGTTCTGTCTGCTTCCTCAATTAAAACTGAAAAATTATTATCGGGAGGAGAAACTACGGTATTTGATCAAAGCGTAAATGCTTTTGCGCTGCCGGCTCCAAATCTTTCTTCGCAAGATGAATTATTATTTTTTGTCGGCAATAGTTTTTTTAATCAGAATTGGGTGCAAGCACCTTCGAGTACAACTGCGCGTGATGGACTTGGTCCTTATTTTAATGCTAAGTCATGTTCCGGTTGTCATTTTAAGGATGGCAGGGGTCAACCACCAACTATTGCCGGACAATTATCGCAGGGATTTATTGTCCGATTGAGCATACCCGGAAAAGGCACACATGGTGAACCTTTAGACGACCCGAATTACGGAGGACAGTTTCAGGAACACGCTATAGATGGTTTAAAAAAAGAAGGCAACTATGTAATAATCTGGGAGGAAAAAAGCGGTAATTTTTATGATGGTAATTCTTATACCCTTCGAAACCCAAAAATTAATTTTAGTGATTTAAATTATGGAGAGATGCAGCATGATATTATGTATTCTGCAAGGGTAGCTCCGCAAATGATTGGGCTTGGATTGTTGGAAGCGATTTCTGAAAATACGATTCTTTCCTACGCGGATATTGATGATAAAAACAGAGATGGTATATCCGGAAAACCGAATTATGTGTGGAATTCGTTAGAACAAAAAGTGCAATTAGGTAAATTTGGATGGAAGGCAAATCAACCCAATATCCTGCAACAAATTTCAGGTGCATTTAGTGGAGATATGGGAATAAGCACGCAACATTTTCCGGAACAAAATCTAACATCCTCACAAAAACAATATAACGAATTTGCAAATGGTGGCGATCCTGAAATTGACAGCGATGATCTTAAAAAAATGCATCTCTATTCTTCCACACTCGCCGTTCCTGCAAGAAGAAATGTTGATGATAAACAAGTTTTGCAGGGAGAAAAAATATTTGCGGAAATAGGATGTAACAGTTGTCATATTGAAAAAATACAAACCGGCGTACACCCTGATTTTCCAATTCTCTCCAATCAAAATATCCGACCTTATACCGATCTTTTATTACATGATATGGGAGAGGGATTAGCAGATGGACGTCCTGATTTTGAAGCAACAGGGCAGGAGTGGAGAACACCGCCACTTTGGGGAATTGGCTTATTTCAAACAGTAAATAAACATACTTATTATTTGCACGATGGTCGCGCAAGAAATTTAACGGAAGCTATTTTATGGCACGGCGGAGAAGCAGAAAAATCAAAAAACGAATTTAAACAACTCCCACAAAAACAACGCGATCAATTGATCGAATTCCTGGAATCACTTTAATTGGTAATTGCAGATAACAATAATTTCTTCCTATATTCGTTCCTGAAATAATAACGGGTAAAAAATGCAGGTAATCTTTATTTTACTTTTGAACAATTTGTTTGTTTCGATCAATTCTGATGAACTGGCGATGAATAATATCCCTCCAATTAAAGAGGAATATATTACTGCTGAATTTCTGATCGGAAAAAACGATTATTACACAGATACTAATTTTATCGAAATTCCGGAAAATATGGCGCATCGCAAACAAATGTTCCTGTTGAAAGAAACTTATGCTGCATATAATAAAATGTATCTCGCCGCAAAAAAGGATGGTATTCAATTAAAGGTAATATCCGCCTCGCGAACTTTTGTTGAACAATCGTGGATTTGGGAAGACAAATGGAAAACGAATAAATCAAAATTTGATACTGATAATGCATTGTCGAGTTATATTATGCAATACAGCGCCATGCCAGGAACAAGCCGACACCACTGGGGAACAGAAGTTGATCTCAACAGCACTTCGGCAAACTACTTTGCATCAGGTTATGGTTTTAAGGTATATACATGGCTGAGTAAAAATGCAGGCACCTACGGATTTTGCCAATCCTACAATGAAAAGGGAACAGAACGCGACACGGGTTATAACGAGGAAATGTGGCATTGGTCTTATTATTCACTTGCCAATCGATTTCTTGAAGGATATCAGAAAAAGGTCAATTATACCCATATTACGGGGTTTTCAGGCGATTTAACTGCAAAATCACTGAGCGTGATTGACAACTATGTATTGGCTATCAGCAACAATTGCAGCAAATAAAAAAATATTTTACGAATCATAATATTTTGTATCTTTGATATAAGGTTCTGTTAGTTCGTTCATTTCGGATGGTTATTTTTAGCTCACCGTAGTTTGGATTTATTCATTAGAACCCATTATCTTTATTTTAATAAACTAAAAAAAAATGAACATTTACGTTTCAGGCTTGAGTTTCAAACTCAACGACGCCGATTTAAGGCAATTATTTGAAGCATACGGTGAGGTATCTTCAGCTAAAATTATTATGGACAAATTTACAGGTCGCAGCCGTGGTTTCGGCTTTGTCGAGATGAACGACGAAGAAGGACAAAAGGCTATTGATGCTTTAAACGAAACCGAAGTTGACGGTAAGGTTGTTGGCGTTTCTGTTGCGAGACCTCGCGAAGAAAGACCTCGCGGTGGCGGCGGTGGCGGCAATTTCAATCGCGGCGGCGGTGGCGGCGGCGGCGGCGGTGGATTCAATAAAAGCCGTAACAACGATCGCGATGGCGGTGGTTATGGTGGAAAGAAAAATTTCAACCGTTGGTAAATAAATAATTTTTAAAGGTAGATCCGGTTCAAAAGACCGGATCTTTTTTTTGTATTTTTTTATATCATTTAAGATATGCTTAATATTGTGTTAACATTCAGTATTATTCATGAAAAATATACTTCTCACGCTTGCAGTATGTGTAAATCTGCAAATTTCAGCGCAAACTTTTACCTCAACAGTAAATACAATAATACCTGATGATGGCACTGATATATCATTTACGATTGATGTAACAGGTTTGCCGGAAACTATCGACACGCTCTTCGGTTTGGAAACTGTTTGTTTGAATTTGGACCATACCTGGGACTCCGATCTTGAAGTAAAATTAATTGCACCCGATGGTTCCACCTTTTTATTATTTGCAGGAATTGGTGGCGACGGGGATAATTTTAATTATACCTGTTTAAATAAAAATGCAGACAACAATATTACTACCGGTTCAGCTCCCTACACCGGCGAATTTATTCCTATGGGTGATATGGGACTTGTAAATAATGGACAAAACCCAAATGGTACATGGACACTGCATATTTATGATACTTATGCATTCGCAGATATCGGATTTATTTATTCTTGGAATATTACTTTCGGCGATGAACCTGCAAAACCATTTAATTTTAGTTCCAGTAATTTACCTATTATAATAATTGATACAGATGGAGAACCAATTTATAATGAACCTAAAACTCCCGGTCAGATTTTAATAATAGATAATGGCATCGGTATGTTAAATCATCCGAACGATACTGTATTTGCTTATGAAGGAAAAATACTTACAGAATTACAAGGTTTCACCGGGCCTTATTATCCAAAAAAGAATTATGATTTCGATCTGCTTAATGAGGCAGGATTCGAAATTGATACCTCCTTATTAAATCTGCCCTCTGAAAACGATTTTATATTAAAAGCGGAATATCTCGATTACAGTTTAATGAAAAATGCACTCTCCTACGAAATGAGCAGGCGTATGGGACAATATGCACCGCGCACAAAATTTTGCGAGTTGATGGTGAATGGAGAATACATGGGAGTTTATACTTTAACAGAAAAAATTAAACGAGATGAGAACAGAGTCGACATTGATAAATTAGATCCGGAAGATATTGCAGGTGATGCTTTAACCGGAGGGTATATTATAGAAATAAATGAAAATTATTCACCAAACGATTGGAACAGTTTATTTGATCCAATTAATTACGCTACATCCGGTTTGCCGGTTGCATATAAAATGGTATATCCTCAAATTGATTCTATTCAACCGCAACAATTTGATTACATTCATAATTATGTAGATAGTTTTGAAATTGTTTTGGATGGCCCCGATTTTTTAGATCCGGTAAATGGATATAGAAAATACATAGGCGTTAAATCATTTATTGATTTTATGCTTGTAAATGAGTTCAGTGCGAATTACGACAGTTATGGAAGAAGTACATTTTTATATAAAGAAAATATTTCTGATGGCGGTCAGTTAAAGATTGGTCCGCCCTGGGATTACGACCGTGCATATGCTCCGTGGACAGTTAACGGTTGGGTTTGGGAAATAACACATCCGGCATGGCCATTTCCATTTTGGTGGAGTAAATTCAGGGAAGATCCGGAATGGGTAAATGAAGTGTATTGCAGGTATACTGCTTTGCGGGAAGATGTTTTAAGTGATGATTCGTTTCAAATATTTATCGATTCCATTCAAATATTATTACAAGAACCGGCAGCACGCAATTTTGCTAAATGGACTGAATTAGGTGTTACTGATTATAATTATTTTGTGGATGAACTTTCCAATTTTATGGAAGATAGACTGGCCTGGATGGATGATGCGCTGGATCCAGATTATGTTGAACCACCTGATGCAAATTATTCAGTAACGCAAGTTTCATCATTAGTTTATACATTTGATCCTGTAACATCAGATGCATCTTATTTATGGAATTTTGGTGATGGTAATACTTCAACAGAGGAAGTTCCCGAACATACATATGGTGGAGCAGGCTCTTATATTGTAAGTTTAACAGTAGATCAATATTATGGATGCACCGCAATAAATAGTTCAGTGATAGATGTTCAAATTGGAATTGATGAAGCTGTACAAAACGAACTTTTATTATTTCCCAATCCATTTAGCAATCAACTGATTATTAAATTAAGGGATATTATGGATGATGGTGAAGTAAGTTTAATAAATAATTTGGGAGAAGTTGTATTAAAACAAAAATACCGCAGCGGAAACGAAATAGTTTTGATTACAAATTTAATTCCCTCCGGAACTTATATTATGAAAATGGTTTGTGGAGAAAAACAATATTTTGAAACGGTGGTAAAAAAATAATATGAATTATACCGGGCGATATTTAGTGCCAATATAATCCACAAAATCAGGAACCAACCCTTGTTGCCTTATAATCATTTGCATTTGCGCTCTGTGATGAATGCTGTGATAATTTAACTGCAAGGGAATATCTTTTAATTGCGCAGTATAAGGCGCATTGCCTATTCCCATCCATATTACTTCCTGCAAAAGTTCTGCTTCTGTTTTTTTATCGATGAACCATATCCAGGCATCCAAACTTTTATCCCATTCTTCAGCGAGATTTTCTAAAATATAATTTGGTTCCCACCAATCCAGTTTGGAAATTTCAGGATAAATGGTGATTCTGTCCAACCATTTATACTGACAATTGATAAGATGACTGAATAACTTAATACATTCCGTTTTATCCGGTAACTCAACAATTTTAGTTAATACCAGTTTATTAGCGAAATCGTTGTATTCAAAGGTTTCAACAAGATAATTTTTGAGTTGCATTTTGTCTTATATTTTGTTTTGAGGATCGCTAAAATTATAAAAAAATGGCTAAATTTGTCAACAGATATTTTTAATGAAATATATTCTCCTCTTTTTACTACTTTCTTGTTTTTTCCAAATGTTTAGCCAAATTGGCGCCAAATTACCTTGGGAGTTCCAGTTTGTTATAGGAGCTTCACTTCCCATTGATATAAAAAACGACAATGATGCTGATCTTTCCTTTGGTTCGGGCACAGATATTTCTATCCTTTATCATTTTTCAGATCAATATTTCACTTGTTTTAAATTTAATTATTCAAAACATAAATATAGTGACCTTTATTCCTTAAATGCTTTTCCTGATATTCGCAGTCATTATTTTGTACCAATGATCGGAAAAATTCAAAATTATAATAAATTTTATTTTGAAGAAAAAATTGGATTTGGTATGTTGTATGCCAGAACTCCGGCTTATCTCTCACAAAAGATTGGCGAATATTATTTTGGTAAATCCTCCGATGAAAGTCGCACCTTTATTGGAGAGTTCAATTTTTTAGGTGCATATAATTTCACAGACCGGTTTTCAATGATCCTGAATGCAGGATTAAAATTTTCGGAAATTAAATGGGAAATCAGATATAATGGTTTCATTGAATCTGATTTAGGACTCGACTATGTTTTAACTGACAGTTATGTGCAGCGCGTCATTTATTTTCCTTTTTCACTTTCTGTTGGAGTTGCTTATAAACTATAAAAAAAAGCCGCCATTAGGCAGCTTTCCATTTCATTATTTTGTACTTAATTCATCAATTATTTATCATCTCCCCACAGTGTTTTTCATAAGCACCAATAAGGTCATTGGCAATCATCATTGCATTTCTTCCTTCTATCTGGTGACGTTCGATAAAATGAACCAGCTTGCCATTTTTAAATAAAGCTATGCTTGGTGAACTTGGAGGATAAGGCAAAGTAAACCTTCTGGCTTCGGCAACTGCTTCCATATCAAAACCTGCAAACACAGTGGCTAATTTATCCGGGGTTTTTTCGTTGGTTAAACTCATTTTCACGCCTGGTCTCGCCATTCCTGCAGCACAGCCACAAACAGAATTAACAACTAATAATAAGGTGCCCTCGGTATTTTTAATGGCGTTTTGAACCGCTTCCGCTGATGTAAGATCCTCAAATCCGGCATCAGTAAGCTCGGCTTTCATTGGCAATACTAATTCTTTTGGATACATTTAGTTAAGTTTTTTGCAAAGTTAATGAAAAGATTATGGTGGCAAATTCACTGGTATTCGTTGCAAATTGCCTTTACTTTAGCGGTAAATGTTATTATTGATGCTGTTTCATTTATTCCTCTTTGTGGAGATGCAATGCATTGCGTCTCTGCAAAGAGGAATAAATGAAACCCGGAACTTTTACCTAATCCATGAACTATGAAGTGCTATTTTTAGTTCATACGTTGTGCATGGCTAATCTATTTTTTACCTTTGTGATAAAATAAGGTTTTCGCATTCTGCACATCGCAATTTGCATTCACTAAAACTAATAATCAATGGAAGTAATGACTGACAAAAAACTCCCTTACAAGGTAAAAGACATCACTCTTGCCGCATGGGGGCGTAAGGAAATTAAACTGGCTGAGGTAGAAATGCCCGGTCTGATGGCTATTCGCGAAGAATATGGGCCATCAAAACCTCTAAAAGGTGCACGTATAGCTGGTTGTTTGCACATGACCATCCAAACTGCTGTTTTAATTGAAACCCTTATTGAATTGGGTGCCGAAGTGCAGTGGAGCTCTTGTAATATCTTCTCCACACAAGACCACGCAGCTGCGGCTATTGCTGCTGTTGGAATACCGGTTTATGCCTGGAAGGGAGAAACATTGGAAGAGTATGACTGGTGTATTGATCAAACCTTATTTTTTGGCGAGAATAATGAGCCTTTAAATATGATCCTGGATGATGGTGGTGATCTTACCAATCTCGTTTTGGATAAATATCCTGAAATGGTTAAACACCTGAAAGGGATTTCTGAAGAAACCACAACCGGTGTTCACCGTTTATATGGTCGTGTTGAAAAAGGTACTTTACCCGTTCCTGCAATCAATGTTAACGATTCAGTAACTAAATCAAAATTCGATAATAAATATGGCTGTAAAGAATCTTTGGTGGATGCTATCCGCAGAGCTACTGATGTAATGATGGCCGGAAAAGTTGCCGTTGTTGCCGGATATGGTGATGTTGGAAAAGGTTCTGCCCAATCTTTACAAGGAGCAGGAGCAAGAGTGATAATAACAGAAATTGACCCTATCTGTGCTTTACAGGCGGCAATGGACGGATTTGAAGTGAAAAGAATGGAAGATGCAGTTAAAGAAGCCGATATTGTTGTTACCGCTACCGGTAATTGCGATATTATTGTAGGACATCATTTTAAATTGATGAAACACAACGCTATCGTTTGTAATATCGGTCACTTTGATGATGAAATAGATGTTGCCTGGTTAAACACCAATTTTATGGATTCTAAGGAAGAAATAAAACCACAGGTTGATAAATATACGATCGATGGAAAGGATATCATTTTATTAGCAGAAGGCAGATTAGTAAATCTGGGTTGTGCAATGGGACATCCTTCCTTTGTAATGTCAAATTCATTTTCGAATCAAACATTAGCACAAATTGAATTATGGGTGCATGGCGATAAATATGAAAATAAAGTTTACACGTTGCCAAAACATCTCGACGAAAAAGTTGCAAGGTTACATTTGAAAAAATTAAATGTGCAACTCGAAGTTTTAAATGATAAACAAGCAGATTATATTGGTGTCGATAAAAACGGTCCATATAAACCTGAATATTATCGTTATTAAATAAGGAATATTTAGATATTAGTAGTTAGCAATTAGAAAAAACATTTTCCAATTGCTAACTACTTTTTTTAAAAAATGCCATTTCTCAATCCTGCAATTCCCATCCTCATAAAATCAAACTACTAACTACTAACTACTACATACTCTTCATGAATCTATCCATCAACATCAACAAAATAGCCACCCTTCGCAACGCACGCGGCGGGCAATTGCCGAATGTTGTGCAATTTGCCATCGACTGCGAGCGATATGGTGCAGATGGAATTACTGTTCATCCCCGACCCGATGAACGACATATTACCTTGCAGGATGTTTATGACCTGAAAAAAGTTGTTACAACGGAATTTAATATTGAAGGATATCCCGATGCGCGTTTTATGGAGATGATACAGAAAATAAAACCTGCACAGGCAACATTGGTTCCCGATCCTCCTCATGTAATTACTTCCAATACCGGTTGGGATGTGATAAATAGTATGAATAAATTAAAAGATATTATTGCAACTATAAGGTCGTACGGTGTTCGTGTTTCTCTTTTTTTAAATCCGGAATTACCGCAGGTTGAAGCTGCGGCATTAAGCGGTACCGACCGCATTGAATTCTATACCGGACCTTATGCAGAAGAATTTAATGCAGATAAACACAAGGCAATATTTGATTATGTAAATGCTGCAGATAAAGCGCATAAGTTGGGATTAGGAATAAATGCCGGGCATGATCTTAATCTTGAAAATTTAAAATTTTTCAAACAAAATATCCCGCATCTTGCTGAAGTATCTATAGGGCATGCGTTAATTAGCGATGCATTATATTTCGGTATTGAAAACACCATACAGTTGTATAAACGTCAGCTTCAGGTTTAAAATAAGAACTGTTATCTTTTTCTATGTTTACCTTATTTTTTGTTTTCAGCCACTGATTTTAACACTTCATTCCGTGTTAATAGAAATTGGTGCATGTATTTTTTAAGATATACCGCATCAAAAATTTTTCCGATAAATCCAAAAGGAACACTGTATTCCATTTTATCTTTCATTGTGGTAATGCCGTTTTTTTCTTCAAAATAATGTTTATGTTGCATGGTTCGAAAGGCGCCGTTCAGCATAGTATCTTCAAAATAAAACGGTTGGTTAAATTGTATGATCTTAACGGTAAAATTTTGTTTTATTCCAAGATGTTTGGCCTGCCAGGTAATAGTATCTCCCAACTCACATAGTCCTTTTGTTCTTCCATCAATTACTTTTTCGTTGGTATTTTTTGTAGATAAAATATGTATATCAATATCTCTTGCAACATCAAAACAGGTTTCTATTTTCGCATTAATTTCTGTTGAGAGATGCAGGGTTGTCATTAAATATAATATTCGATTAAAATCCATCAAATAAAAAACCCTCCGTAATAATTCCGGAGGGTTTTTTTCAAGTTATTCAATATTCTTATAAATGTGTTTCTTGTGCATTTACGTAGGTATATTTTTCTGTAGCAGAATCATATTTCCAAACTATAGCAACACAATACATATTTTCAACTTTCCAATCACCATCCTTAACAATTTGGTAGGTTTTGGTAAAGGCCTGACCATTTACGCCAGCTCCAAAAATAAATTGTTCTCCCCATGCACTGCCATTAGATGATACGCGGATCAAATGGTTGTGAACCCAATTTGGATCAGATGGAGGAGTAGCTCCTGCAACTTGTTGTTCAGCAACAACTCCATTTTCCATTAAGTAAGCAGCAACAAAATAATCGCCGGTTACATCAGCAAACATTTTTGCACTTACGGATAAGGTAATAGAGGTTCCGTTATCAGTCAATCCTGCAACAGCTCCAGCCTCAGCCGGCCCTGCAGAGATCTCAGAAGTAACAGCACCTGCACCCGCAGCTCCGTCAGAAAAAGATGTTTGATTCCAAACATACAAAGTAGGATATCCACCAACAATTCCTTCTGCGCCATAATAATCTGTTAATGCAGTAGATTCATCAGAGGTAAGTTCATCTGTATTATGAATAGATAGAGCAATAGCATTAGATCCTGATAATCCGATGGCTTCATCAAATTCAGGTCCGCCCCACTGGCCGCAATAAGGGCACCAGGTTGCTGTAAAATCACCCATTAATGCACGTTTCTGACTGGAAGGAACAAAACATGAACCGTCATCATCAGTTGCAGTTGGGTTATAGTTAATAGAAAAAGGGTCTGTGCAACCGTTTATACGGTCTTTAGCACAAGAGGAGATAGCAAATACCGATGTTACGGCTATGGCTATTACTAGAATTTTTTTCATATTGGTGAATTATTGGTTTTTAAATCCGATACTAAAGTAACAACTATTTCTGTATATACAAACATATTTAATAACAAATTTTACCCAAAGATTACATTCACTCAAGCAAGCTTACCCGTATCTTTAGAAAAAATTTGAATATATGAAATGCAGGATACTAATCATCGCGCTGGTTTGTTTTTGGTTTAGTTCGCTGAAAGCCCAGCCCACCATAGTTTTGGAGGAATTTGCGGCTGGATTTATTTATCCTGTTGATATTACAAATGCAGGCGACGATCGCATGTTTGTGGTGGAGCGTATTGGTTATATTAAGATCGCGGATATGTTGGGAAATGTTTTTCCAAACTACTTTTTGGATATTAATGAACAGATAGAATCAGGTTATCAGGAACAAGGTTTATTGGGACTTGCCTTTCATCCTGACTACTCGAGCAATGGATATTTTTATGTGAACTACATTGATCTGGACGGCAATACTGTTGTTTCCCGATTTACGGTAAGTGCTGCGAACCCCGACAGTGCTGATATAGCCTCTGAACTCATAATTTTTACAGCCGATCAACCATTTACCAATCATAATGGTGGTTGTATAAAATTTGGTGATGATGGATATTTATATATTGGTTTAGGAGATGGTGGATCTGCAGGCGACCCTGGTGACCGGGCGCAAAATCCGGAAAATAAGTTAGGTAAAATGCACAGGATCGATGTGGATGCTGCAACACCATATGCAATTCCCGCCGATAATCCTTTTGCAACGGCAACGGATACTCTTCCTGAAATTTGGGCCATAGGGTATAGAAATCCATGGCGGTTTAGTTTTGACAGGCTTAATGGAAATATGTGGATCGGTGATGTTGGGCAAAACCTGCATGAAGAAATTAATTATGAACTCGCAGGAAGCGGAGGTCATAATTATGGCTGGAAATGTTATGAGGGATTTTCGGAATTCGATACCGATGAATGTGATGCTGATTCTACCTATATATTTCCAATTTTAGATTATCCGCATAATTATACTACAGGAGGATTTAGTATTTCGGGAGGATTTGTTTATCGCGGAGATGAATTTCCAGGAATGTACGGATATTATTTAGCTGCCGATTATGTTTCCGGAAATTGGTGGAGAGTAAATGCCGATGGCGGATTGCCGTGGATATATTCGCGAATGGATGACATAAAACCTTTTGTCTCCTCCTTTGGAGAAGATATTAATGCTGAAATGTATTGTGCCGATTATGACGCGGGAATAATTTATCACATAACCGATGCTTGTGGAGATTTTATGATCGCCACTTCCGTTACAGATTATTATTGCGGAGTAAATGATGGCGAGGTTGATCTTACTGCAACTGCAGGAGAAGAGCCATACATTTATGATTGGACTGACGGATCAACAACGGAAGATATTAGCGGACTTACACCTGGAATTTACACAGTAGTTGTTACTGATAATAGTGGTTGTGAAAGAAGTGCAACGGTTACTGTTAATGACATACCTGCATTTGTGGTAAATATTGCAGTATCGGGAAATATTTTAACTGCCGATATCGGTACAACCTGGTTATGGTATTTAAATGGTGTTGTTATTCCTGGTGCAGACGCCATTTCTTATACTGCAACAGAAAATGGAATTTATTCGGTGTTTGTCACAGATGCAAATGCATGTAGTGTGTGGAGCGAAGAAATAAGTATTGTTCTGACACCAATATATGAAATGGAAGATATTGAATCAGTTATTTTATTTCCAAATCCTGTAAATAATAAAATCAATTTAGAAATAAATTATACCGGAAATGCTACAAAAGCTTTAATCACTTTAAACGATATTTTGGGCAACAGTATATTTGTTGTGGATCAGAATTTATACAATGGAAAAAATTTGTATGAATTTGAAATGACTCAAATTTCTGCCGGTATTTATTATTTAAATATGCAGGTTGAAGGAGATCATTTAAATTTCAGTATTGTTAAAAAATAATTGTAATTGGAGTTTCAATTCGCCAATCGGTTAATATCCATAACTTTTTAGAAAATAAAATAGCCAATTCCAAAATTAAAATTCATGAGGAACGCACCTTGCACTCGATCTATGGCTTGTTGCTCGTAAGTGGATTCTGCTTCACCAGAATTGTCGGATGGTGAAATATCTGAAAAAATATTGCTTCCAATTAACCATCCAAATTGGGTGCTGAAATCGAATAACAATTTGTCGGTAAATGCCCAGGAATTTCCAAAAGTATAGACCAAACCAACAACTTTTTCATCCAATTGATAATTAAGATCTGAAAATTCCGGAAGAATTAATGATTCTCCATTATTGTTATAACGTGAAAGTTCTGGATCATAAAAATCGGATGACCAGCCTCCTGTTTTACCTCCTATCATTCCAATTATTAATTCAAATTTATTATAATTCCCAACCGGTGCTATCACACCTCTTCTGCCAAAGGGATAAAATTTTATATACAAGCTGGCAAAATTTGCGTTTAGTTTTACATCTCCAAAATAACTCGCAACATCATAGGGGGAAATAGCATTGTTTAAATCAACTGTGTAATATGCATAAGGAATATTAGTAGTGATATGTTTAACAGAACCACCAAAAACAACAGCTTTACTTAAAGTATAATCCGTAGAAATATCAAATCGTGCATTAATGCTAACGTTGCTCACAGAAGAATTGCCTTCGCGATCAAGATCGAGGTATCTATTATTCAATGCAGGAGATATTGCTGTTGAGCCGTATACTACCCACTTACTGCCCATATATCCAGGGTTTTGTGTAATACCATTTAAAGCAATCAAAACAAAAAACAGATTTAGCAAATTCCTTTTCATTTTTTATGTTTTGTTTTTATTTGTTGAAGCATATAATAGATATTGCTGTTTTGACTTGATTCATTGTCATTCACCTTTGTTTTATTAAAATACTGCATTTCAACCAGTCCGGTTTTGCTGTTTACAACCAATGTAAAATAAAAGGTATTGAAATTGGGTTTTATCATATCGTAAATTAAGAATGGAGCAGCGGGATAAAATAAACACAATACGATCTTACCACCAATATATTTTTCCCTTTCACGGAAGGCAATAATTCCCATCCATGCAAAATTGTCAATATTATATTTAGTTGCAAGTTCGGCAAATTCATCATTTGTCGTATTTATCATATCAACATCCTCATCCAGATGATCTAGTTTTTCGCTAATCCATCGGTTGAGCAGGGCAAGGTCGTTAAAGGTTTCAGCGTCGTTGGGTGCGATGCCATTGTGATCTACATATTCTACTTTTAGATCGAGTTTTTCTGCACTCGTAAAAATTTTATCCTTTAATTCCAATCTTGCACTTTCTGCTGCTTCATATTCTACCGGATTTTTACTTCTTTCATCTATACTAACATATACCGGATCAACTACCACAATCTCATTTACACCCAGATTATATTCTATTTTCGATTTTTTCGATTTATAATTTGAATCTTCTATCTCAACTTCCTTTTCAATATCAAAAAGATTCCTAAAGTCGGGGTCGCGCATATAATCTACAAAGGCATATTTCCAATAGGTGCTATTTTGTTCCTTTTTTTCTTCCACTTCCGGAGTTTCCTTTTTGATCTTATCGTACTTTGTTTTTACTTTTTCAATTTTTGGTTCTTCAATTTTTTCAGTAGTAATAGTGTCATTTTCTTCTATTTTCGATTTAACTTCCAAAGTCTTAATTCTTTGTTCGTCGTAAAAACTGGAGAGTAAAGCATCATTTTTAGTTACAAGTTCCTTTGCCAATTGTACACAAATATCATTCATTTGTTTGTTTTCAGGATTGGCGAGATGCGACTCCCATGCGTGTTTTAATGCAAGTATATTAAGGTCATACTCCGGTATTTTATACATAAAATAAAATACCTGTTGTGAATTACCTTCTACTTTTTTATAATACCTGTGCCAATCGGGAGTAGCATCTGCATTGTGATACATACTTAATCCATAAAGTGCCTGGGTGATCACATTTTTAAGATATTGGTTTGTAGAATCCTCAAGCAATAATAAATAGGCCTGATAAATTGCATCTTCATATTCGATATCACTCAAATAAATTTCACAGCCCTGATACCTGCATAATTTTTGAATGTATCTGAATTTTTCTTCCCCAACAATAAATGTTTGGCGGCCTTCCTCTTTTATTTTTTTTGCAGCGATTAACATCGCATCTCTTCTTTTTTTAATATTTGGATGCGTACTTTCTTCATCATCGTAATCTTCTTCCGCAGTAATGGTGCTCACAGTATCTGTAAAATATTGCTGAGGAAAATTATAGGATTCATCATCAAAAAAAGTAGTATCAAATTCTACCTCATCAAAGGGAAGATAGGAATATAACAGCACATCAAATACACCTTGAGCTTCAGCAATACTGTAGTTTGTTTTTTTAAATAAATAAAGTCCAAGATCATCCGCCTCACTTTCCAATTCTTTTGAATACCGGAATTTCTCCAGATCAACTTCACCGGCACCTAAACTTCTGTAAATTCCGGATCCACGTTCAATTCTTTGATTCTCTACATAATTGTTGATAGCGTGTTTTTTAATATAATGGTTGAATTCATGGCAAAGTATAAATACTATTTGGGCCTCGTTTTCCACCTGGGCTAGTAAGCCTGTAGATACCAATACGATTCCATTGTCGGAAGTAAAAGCATTCACTTCGTTTGACAGCAGGGTGTAAATCCTGATACTCTCTCTCGTTTCGGCATTATCCTCAAAAATGATATCTTTTAATTCATTTAAATAGTTGGTCACCGGATCACCAAAAATTACCCTTCCACTGTGCAAAATATCATCCATTAAAAAATTGGATTCCAATAAAAATGTTTCCTGATCTCTTCTTTCGCTGGAACTACCCGTGGAAATATTCTCCCGGTCTTCCTGAAATTTTTCGGAAGAAAGTTTAGTAAAATCTTCCGGTACTGTTCCGGCTGAACGCAAACTCCTGAACTGCTCAAAATCAATCGATTGTGCAGTGTTAGAATTAATAATGAGGAATCCAAACAGAAAGGGGAGGAGTATTTTTTTCTTCAAGGTAGCGATTTCGAAAGCAATGATAAGAAATTAATTTCAGTCAGGGATATTTTGAACTGCCTTAAATCCAATTTTTAATCCCAAATGAAAAAGTGGAACAACCTGTGTGGATGTGGTTCGGTCGAATAAATTAAATTGATCGGAGTGGTAATTATATCCATAACTGTTTACAAGGGTATTCTTAAAACGCACCTGCAATCCGAATCCCAAAAAACCATTTAACTCAAAAATATCTCTGGGAATTATGTTGTAGCCGACTTTCCACGACAGACTTATAGCATGCATGGATTCCGTTATGTTAAAAAGTTTGCCCTGTTCACTTTCATCCTCAAAATCAAGTTCATCAAAACTTAAAAATTTGTAGGCAACTTCCATCTGATTGTAATCAGTTTTTAAGGGGTTTGGTCCCCGGGGAATAACCGATAACATCGAAAATTTCGCAAAGGGGCCGTAATAATAAAAAATCCCGGCGTTCAGAAGATTCTCATAAGTCTCGGCCGTAAAAGTGCCTTCAATATCGTTTATATATCCAGCATTTATGTCAAAAGCCCACTCCTCGTTGAATCGGTACTGCAATCCAAGGTTGTATTCGCCTACCAAAAAGTTGAATGGAAGGAGATAAATGAAGAGTTTTTTGTAGAGAAGGACCTCGACCATATTTTATGCAAATCTATCAAAATGTCAGTAAAATTTCGTTTTTTGTCATGTTTTTCGAGTCTATTTCCGTCTTATATTTACAAGGCATGACTATTGGAAGAGTTGAATATGCCCGTGAATTACCATTGGGTATCAGAAAATGGCCTTTGCTTATGAAAGAATTCGGATTTGATGATAGTTTGTTTTCCCCCATGATTGATGACGATGTGGAGTTTATGCCAATTTTGTCGTTGGAAGAGGACGATGATCAGGTTAAAATTGATTATCCTGATACCATTGCCATAATGCCCTTGCGCAACACTGTTTTGTTTCCGGGTGTTGTTTTACCCATTACCGTGGGGCGAGAAAAGTCCATTAAAGCCTTACAAAATGCTTTTAAAGGAAATAAGCTGATTGGCGTTTTGTCACAAATGGACGGCAGTATTGAAGATCCTGACATTTCGCAGATCCATAGAACCGGAACAATTGCGCGTGTTATCAAACAATTAAAAATGCCGGATGGTAGTACCACTGTTATTATACAGGGAAAAAAACGATTTGTGGTGAATGAATACACCACAGAAGAACCTTTTTTACAAGCGAAAATAACATTGCTCGAAGACAAAATTCACAACGATAAAAAAGAATTTACGGCATTGGTTTCCACTATAAAGGATCTTGCAACCAATATTATTAAAATATCGCCCAATATTCCTCAGGAAGCAACAGTAGTTTTAAAAAATATTAATTCTCCGGTTTTCCTCATTCATTTTGTTTCTTCTAATTTACAAATTGATGTTGCTGACAAACAAAAATTATTAGAGACCGACGATCTGCATGCACGTGCCCAATTAATTCTAGATCATTTGAACAATGAATTGCAAATGTTGGAATTAAAAAATAAAATTCAGAATAAAGTGCGTACTGATCTTGACAAACAACAACGCGATTATTTTCTGAATCAGCAAATGCGAACCATTCAGGAGGAGTTAGGAGGAAATGCACAGGAAGAGGAAGTTAAAAGGTATAAACTCAGAGCTACAGAAAAAAAATGGAATAAAAATGTTCAGGAAGTATTTTCAAAGGAGATGGAAAAGTTACAGCGAATAAATCCGAATGCTGCCGAATATGGTGTTATCACCAATTATATTGAAATGCTTTTGGAACTTCCCTGGAACGAATTTACGGTAGATAATTTCGATCTTAAAAATGCTAAAACAATAATGGATGAAGATCATTTTGGTTTGGAAAAAGTGAAGGAAAGATTATTGGAATATCTCGCAGTATTAAAATTAAAAGGGGATATGAAATCGCCGATATTGTGTTTGGTTGGCCCTCCGGGTGTTGGAAAAACATCACTGGGACAATCACTGGCAAAGGCTTTGGGAAGAAAATATGTGCGCATGAGTTTGGGCGGATTACATGACGAAAGTGAAATTCGCGGACATAGAAAAACTTATATCGGAGCAATGCCCGGGCGTGTTGTGCAATCTATAAAAAGAGTAAAATCAAGTAATCCGGTATTTATTTTGGATGAAATTGACAAAGTAGGTACCGATTTCAGAGGAGATCCATCAAGTGCATTATTGGAAGTATTGGATCCGGAGCAAAACAGTACTTTTTACGATAATTATTTAGAGTTGGAATACGATCTTTCCAAAGTATTATTTATCGCTACTGCAAATAATTTAAATACCATTCAGCCTGCCCTGCGCGACAGGATGGAAATAATTTATGTAAGTGGCTATTCCGGGGAAGAAAAGGTGCAAATTGCGAACAGACATCTCGTACCAAAACAACGAAAAGAACACGGATTAAAACAAAAAGATGTTGCTATAAATGATGCTGCCCTACAAAAAATAATTCAGGATTATACACGCGAAAGCGGTGTGCGCGATCTTGACAGGCAGATAGCCTCCGTTATGCGTCGTGTTGCAAAATCTGTGGTTACCAAAGAAAAATATAATAAAGCCATTAAACCTGCCGATATTGAAAAAATATTAGGCCCTACTAAATTTGATAAGGATTCTATTTTTGAAATAAATCCTCCCGGTGTTGTTATCGGATTGGCCTGGACTTCTGTGGGTGGAGATGTATTATATATTGAAAGTTCATTAAGTACAGGAAAAGGCACCTTACAACTTACCGGAAATCTCGGCGATGTAATGAAAGAAAGTGCATCTACTGCATTGAGTTATATTCGTTCGCATGCTCCACAACTTGGCATTAAACCGGAGGTTTTTGAAACAACAAATATTCACGTGCATGTTCCGGAAGGTGCAATTCCAAAAGATGGCCCAAGCGCGGGAATAACCATGTTAACCTCACTTGTTTCTGCATTTACCGGAAGAAAGGTAAAACAATATTTTGCCATGACAGGTGAAATAACCCTTCGAGGAAAAGTTTTACCTGTTGGTGGAATTAAGGAAAAAGTTTTGGCCGCAAAACGTATGGGTATAAAAGAGATCATCATGTGCAAAACAAATAAAAAAGATGTTCTCGAAATAAATCAGGACTATATTAAAGGTGTTAAATTTCATTATGTTTCTACCATGATGGAAGTGATTGAAATTGCGTTGGAGAAACCTGTTAAAGGAAAAAGATAGGAGAATTGTCTCCATTCTATGTTCCAGTTGCAACTGGAGTTTTTATTCTTGGGACAAGAATACTTATGGGGTATTTTTTGCCTTTCTTCGGCAACCTGCTTTGCCTTACCTTTGTCCGGTAAAATTTTTCATACAATTTTACGTTTAGGACAATAACCGGTTGAAAATGCGAATAGTTTTAGTTTTTCTTTTTATATTTTGTTTCTGTTCTCTGCGGGCCCAGTTTGGGGGCAGTTATACGTATGCATATTTGGGAATGTCGCCCTCTGCAAGGATAAGCGGGCTTTCGGGTCTCAATATCAGCACCTTTGATCAGGATGTTGCCTTCGTTTTTCAGAATCCGGCTTTGTTAAATCCATTGATGGATAAAAGGTTAAGTTTAAGCCATGCGCTCACACCGGGAGTTATTAATCAGGGAACAGTTGGATATGCCAAAACCCTGGAGAATAAAAATATTACAATGGGAGGTGGTTTACTTTATCGCGCCTATGGAACCTTTAAACTTACAGAAGCAAATGGAGATCAGCTAGGAACTTTCAGTGGTGGTGAATATGCAGCGCAGTGGGGTGCATCTTATGGGGTTAATAAATTGCGGTATGGAGTAAGTGCTAAAATTTTGTATTCGCAAATGGAATCTTATAATTCGTTTGGCATGGCTGCCGATTTCGGAGCAGTTTATGTGGATACTGCCAGATTATTTACCGCTGCATTGGTAATGCGCAATGCAGGAACTCAATTTAAGCCCTTCACAGAAAATAATTATGAAGACCTGCCTTTTGAAATTGATTTTGCACTTTCTAAACGTTTAAAACACTTGCCGCTTCGCATCAGTTTTACAATGCATGATCTGCAGTCTTTTGATATAAGATACGATAATCCGATAGCGGTTTCTGATGTTAATATTTTCGGAGCAGATTCTACTGTAATAGAAAAAAAATACACCGTTGATAAAATTGCACAACATTTAAATATTGCAGGGGAATTTTATTTCGGGAAAAATTTCATGTTGCGCGGCGGATACGATCACATGACCAGAAAAGAATTGTCCATTGAAACAAGAAGGGGCCTCACAGGATTTTCATTCGGTTTTGGGATGAAAATTAATAAATATTCCATCGACTATGGCCACGAATTTTATTCCCAGGCAGGCGGAACTAATCATATTACAATTGCTGCGAATTTGAATGAGGTTTTTAAATAATTGGAGGCAAATAACCGTATATTCCGAAAATAGCTTCAGGTAGAATTCCATCAAATAACGCAGTATAAACATTCATTGGATAGTATTTGGAGAGATAATTTTAATCCTTTCTGAACCATATTGTCAAACATTTATATCTTTAGCAGGATGAACATCATTATAGCAATAGATGGATATGCCGGATGTGGGAAAAGCACGCTAGCAAAACAACTTGCAGAGGAACTCCATTATTTGTTTCTCGATACAGGAGCAATGTATCGTGCCGTTACTCTTTTTTTGCTGGAAAATGATATTGATTGGAATAAAGGGGAGGATCTGAATTCTGCGCTGGATAAAATACATATTACTTTTTATTTTGATGAGCAAGAATATAAATATTACACACTTTTAAACGGAAAAAATGTAGAGGAAGAAATTCGCGGAATTGCTGTTTCCAATAAGGTAAGTGAAGTAGCCGCTGTTTCTGCAATCAGAAAATTTTTGGTGAAACAACAACAGGAAATAGGTAAACAAAAAGGCATTGTTATGGATGGCAGGGATATTGGTACTGTGGTTTTTCCAAATGCCGAATTAAAAATATTTGTCACTGCTAAAATGGAAGTGCGTGTTCAACGGCGGTTATTGGAATTACAATCCAATGGGATTATGGTGAGTGAAGAAGATATTCAGAATAATCTTCTCAAACGCGACCGAGATGAAACAACACGCCTGGACAGTCCTTTGCGAAAAGCCGACGATGCAATTGAATTGGATAATTCTGAGCTTACTATGGAGCAACAATTGCAATGGGCATTGTCATTGGTAGCCAATTTAAATAATTGAATGATTACATGTGTTATATTTTTTAATATGTAATAATGCTTTTATTCGGGTTTTATTTTTACAATTTTATTGCCCTGCATAACTACCAGCTCTGATTTTTTTAACTTTTTATATTCAATAAGTTTTTCATAAGCTTTTTCAAGCCCGATTAAAATTTTATTTCTTAGTTCGATTTGTGTTTCAATTGTTGTCATTGTAATTTTTTAGTTTGTTAAATTTTTCTTGTTCTTAAATGGTCAATTTTCCATCAACTGTTTTTTCTGCTATTAGTTGGTGTTTCCCAATTGAATTATCAAATATAAGTGTGCCATCAACAATAGATAAATATATTTCAAAAAGATTTTTTATGCCTCTATAATATCGCCGTTCTATTACATCCGGATCAATACTGTGTCCACCTTCTGCAACTCTTATTTTTACCCGTTCTTTCGCAAGCTCAATGTTTTGAAGCCAAAAAAAAATTAATGTTGTTGTAAACCCATTATTTTTTGCTTCTTCAATTTTGTGTTTGTACCTTCTTGTTGAAGGTTTTTCCGGTTGAAATGGTGATAGTCCCTTCGCTATTTCAGCAGCATTCACAAACTCTTTTCAGTTAATAATTTCAGGCAAAATAGTGAAAGAAGCGGTTGTTTTACCAGCCCCGTTGCAGCCTGCAATTATGTAAAGATTTTTGTCTGACATTTCGCAAATTTACTAAAATTGCCGCAGAGGATAAAATTCCTTGAGTGTCGCCACAGTTACCAAAAGAACTCTTAGGCGGCGTGACTTAACAATGTGGTTACACAGGAGGTGAGTGTCGCCGCAGCGTTACCGAAGGAACTCTGTGGATGGGAAGTTGATTCACGCAGCTAAATAGGTATTTCATCCTGAAAACCTGATACTTTGCGAAGTTGTGGTGTTAATTGTAATTTCTTTATGTTTTAATAAATAATTTTGATAATTAATTCAAGATTATGAAATCAAACATACTCATCGCCCTACTATTTTTTACCTATAGTGTTTTTGCACAACCGGTAATTGAATTAGAAGAATTTGCATCCGGATTTACAAAACCAGTCGGCTTGATTGATGCAGGCGATGAACGTGTATTTGTTATTTGTCAGGATGGTTTTTTGAGAATAATTGATGAAGCCGGGGTAGCGGATCCAATTCCATTTTTGGATATAAGTGATAGAGTGGAATCTATTTATAATGCACATGGATTACTAGGCGCTGTTTTTCATCCTGATTACGCTACGAATGGTTTTTTTTATGTTAATTATATTAATAATGATGAAAATTCTGTGATCGCCAGGTTTTCTGTTGATCCAACAGATCCTGATCTCGCTGATGCAACTTCCGAAGAGATATTATTAATAGTAGAACAACCTTACAGAGTACACAAAGCAGGAGACATGCATTTTGGTCCGGATGGATATTTATATTTTCCTTTTGGAGATGGTGGAGTAGTTACGGATGGAGAACCGGGTGATCCTGATAATCGAGCGCAAAATCCACAAACATATTTGGGAAAAATGCTGCGCCTGGATGTTGATGGTACATTGCCTTATGAAATACCGGTAACAAATCCATTTTATGGTGCCGTAGATACCTTAAATGAAATATGGGCATTTGGATTGAGAAACCCCTGGAGATTTTCTTTTGATAAATTAACCGGTGAAATGTGGTTACCTGATGTGGGTCATGATTTTTGGGAAGAAATTAATTATGAACCTGCCGGATTTGCCGGTGGAAATAATTATGGTTGGAGATGTTATGAATCAAATGCGGAATATAATTTTGATAGTTGTGATGCCGGTGTTGATTATACGTTTCCACTATTTGAGTATCCACACAACGATTCCACGGGAGGTTATTCTGTTACCGGTGGATATGTTTATCGGGGAACATTATTTCCCGGAATGGCAGGTATTTATTTTTGTTGCGATTTTGTTACCGGGAATTTTTATGCTTATAAATACGAAGATTTAGTTGGTTGGACCATGAAAATATTTCCTTCCTTATTACTGGGTGTGGTTTCTTTTGGGGAAGATAATGAAGGTGAGTTATATTGTGTAGTGCGCGAAACCGGTATTATTTATAAGTTGAAGGATCTTTGTCCGCTTGTGAGTTTAACACCATCCATAATCAATGCTGATTGTGCAGAAGCGATGAATGGCAGTATTGATTTAATTGTTGAAGGAGCAATTGAACCCTATTCTGTTTTATGGTCAACAGGAGATAGTACGCTGCTGATCGATTCTCTAATGAATGGAAGTTATAGTGTTAGCATAACAGATTCTCTGGGTTGCACTACAGCTGCAATGTTTGATGTTTTATTAAATGCTGAACCCATTGTGATTATTGTTTTAGTGGGTGGTGAATTTTATGCCGGAGAGGCGGAAAGTTATCAATGGTATTTTAATGGTGTGATGATTGTAGGTGCAACATCTGCCTATTATTATTCGCCTGAAGGAGGGTTTTATACAGTGGAGGTAACATTTATGAATGGATGTAAAGTGATGAGCGAAGGTTTTGATTGGCTTGGAATAAATATTAGTAACTTATCCGGTGAAAATGTCATTGCCATTTCCCCAAATCCTGCACACCATATAATCGATTTGCGCAGTTATGGCCCGATAGATTATTTAAAGTATGAGATCTATTCTCTAAGTGGATCTTTGGTGTTGAAGGATAATTATTTTAATAAAGCAATTAATATTTCATCGCTACAAAATGGTGTATATACAATAAGAATTTGGAAGGATTACATGGTGCAAACTACCTACTTTGTAAAACAATAGAGAATGTAAAAGTTAGGTTTGGCAGGATAATTAATTTTAAGGGGCTAAACGCTGGTAAATTAAATCCCCGCGTGTTAAAATGCGTTATAATTAATAATTTGCTCAAGTGATTGTCTCAATGCACTCCCTTGTTTGCCCTTTATAGTTTGCAATTTCTTTCCTTGTTTCATTTTTAGAATTTCCAAAACAAAGGAACGGTATATAAAATGATAAGCAATGCTACGAAAGTGAGTATGCCACCAACTTTTATGAAGTCTAAAATTTTATATCTGCCCGGGCCAAACACTAAAAGCGATGCAGGTTCAAAGGGTGCAATCATAGAAATGGAGGCGGAAACGATTACTGCAATGGCAAATGGCCGTGGGTTTAAGTCTAGTTCAATAGCAGATTGTAATGCAATAGGAAGTACTACTAAAACAGATGCTGCATTAGACATAGGCTGTGTAAGTAAAACAGTGATAATCATAAATCCTGCAAGCAGTGCATAGTTTCCAAATGGTGCAAGCAGATTTGTTATTTTTTCGGCAATGAATTTGTCGCCGCCTGTGTTAGTTAGTGCAATTCCAAAAGCACTCATTCCGCCAATTAAAATAAGTAAACGCCAGTCAACGCTTTTCATCAGTGCATCTTGGGGAATGGCTTTTATTAAATATGCTACTAAGGCAGTAAGCATAAATGCAATGCTGATTGGAATAATTTTTAAGGATCCAATTAAGATAGCGAATCCAAACAGTATTAAAATTCCAAACCCCTTTTTCAGGTTTATATTTTTTGATTTATCGTGATGGCTTATGATTTCAAAATTTGAATTTTGCTGAATTTTTCTTACCTCTAGTTGAGTGGTTAAGGCCATCAGCATGTCGCCGGCTTTCAATTTGATTTCATCTAAATTCCCTTTTAGTTTTTCGCCTTTGCGGTGAATAGCGACTATTGAAATGTTGCGCTGTTCCAACATTAAAATTTTGTTTGCAGCTTTGTCAATATAATTAGAAGTTGGCAGTACCATAAGTTCCAGCATTTCCATTTCATCATTCAAATTAAATTTTGAATCTGCTGTTTGTCGTATAGAAAAATTTTCAGTTTTGAGAAATGGAATTAGCTTATCTTTATCAATATGCAAAAGCATGATGTCGTCCACTTCAATAAATGTAGTTTCAGAAGGCAAAATAATTTCTCCGTCCCGTATTAGCTCATCAAATTTTATGTCGGAGAATTTTGACTGATACTTTAAAAAGCGAGTTCCAATGGCGGGTGAATTCTTATTGACAATTATTTCGCTTACATATTTGCGAAGAAATTTATCTGTTTGCATTTCTTCAGCATGAAAGTTGGGCAACATTTTTTTTCCGATGGTTGCCATAAAAACTATTCCGAATAAAATAATGGGTAAAGCAACAGGTAATAGCTCAAACATTCCTATGGGTTCTATTCCTTTTTGTGAAAGAAAACTGCTTCCTGCTACATTGGTTGATGTGCCAATTAAAGTGCAAGTGCCTCCCATCAGCGAAGCAAAAGCCATCGGCATTAATAATTTTGAAGGGCTTACTTTGAACTTTTTTGACAAACCCATCAGCGGCGCAATAAATACTGATGCAACGGCTGTGTTGTTCATAAATGCAGAAAGTAAAGCGGTAATGAGCATCGTAACTACAATGAGCCAGGTGAGATTTAGGTTTGGTAAGGTGTCAATTTTTTGCAAGAGAAATTCTATAATGCCGTTGTGTTTTAATACTCCACCTATTATAAAAATAGCAACAAGCATAATGATAAAATCATTGCCGAACCCTTCAAAGGCTTCGTTGCTTGTTATTGAACCACTAAATACTAATAGGCAAATTGCCAACAATACAATTATATCAGGTGTAAGCCATTCAGTGGCGAACAAAATCATTACAACAAATAAAAGGAGAAGGACAAAAAGCATATCGTTATTTAGTAGTTACTGTTTTATTGGTTATTAGTTTTTATTTCATTTCGAAAAAATGGAAAATCGCTGAAGTAATTGAATACGTGTACTTTGAACACCAAACTGTTTGCAATAAGAACAATAGCATAACCAATGATGATGATTACAATTTTACCAATTGTTAGGTTAGGTAGGAAATTTTGAATTTGTTCTTCCATTATTTTTCGTCTTTATCTATTTTGATATTAAATGATGGTGATTTGTAATCTTTGCTCATATAATTGGCAGGTATGGTAGTCATGTTTCCATCTCTTGCAGAACGGTAATGTGGAGAAAGAATTTCAATACCTACTTCGTTGCAACAGTCCTGAATGTTTTGATGCAGTTTTGAATAGATTTCGGCTTGTTTATTTGGTTCTCTTGTGTAAGCGTTGATTTGATACGACACAAAAAAATCATCCAAACTTGTTTGCAATACGAATGGTTTTGGTACTTGTAAAAGATGTTCAGTTCTTAGCGCAGCATCAATCAATGCCTGGTGCATATTTTTCCAAGGTACATCATAACCAATAGTTACTGTAGTGTGCAAGATTAAACCATTGTCTATTGAATCGCTGCTATAATTAATAGTATGGCTGCTCATTACATTGGAATTCGGAATAGAAATAATTTCGTTTTTAATTGTTCTAATTCTTGTCACAAGTAAAGTTTCTTCGATGATGTCGCCGGTGATGTCGCCAATTTTTACCCGGTCACCAATTTTAAATGCCCTCATGTAAGTAAGCACCAAACCTGCAATTACATTGCTCAACGAACCCGAAGAACCAAAGGTGAACAAAACGCCCAAGAAAACGGATACACCTTGAAACACGGGGCTATCGCTGCCAGGCAGGTAAGGAAAAATTACGATGAACATAAATGCATAGAGCAACACTTTGATAATTTGAAAAGTTGGGTTTGCCCAATCAGGATAGAACCCAGGTAGTTTCAATGAACCATTTTCAACTTCATTTTTTAAAAAGTGAATGCCTTTTAAGATATATCGAAATACAAACACAATTACGATTATGGTGAAAAGGTTAGGCAAGTAATTCCAAATACTGCCAAAAATATTTTTCAAAGGATTGATAAAATAGGAAAACAAAGTATCGGCAAAATCTTTTGTCCAGGGAAAAATGCTGAACAGAATTGGAAGTGCTAAATAAACTGCCAAAATAATAACAAACCATTTTAAAAAATTGTTTAAACCTAAGAAAAAATTGAGTTGGCTATTAGCAGTAAACAATTCGTAGTTGCGAATTTTTATTCCGTGTATTCGTTTGTTTTTCTGCGTTTCAATTTTCTTTTTTGAAAAACGAAAAAGTTTGATCAAAGAATAAATAAGTGCTCCTAATACAAGTAGCACCAAAAGAGCCAAGGCAATTTGTTTGGTAATATTTTGCCAACTGGTGGCTTGCTTGTAATCCATAACAGCATTTCGAATTTTTTCTCTGTATTCTGATGCTAAATTTTGTATTGAAGTGTTTTGCCACAAGGCATCATTTTCAGAAATACTCATTATGATTGTTTCTCCATACACAATGTCAACTGTTGTTTCGGCTGGTATAATTTGCAGCGAATCAGGTTTAAAAAAATAATCATCTGCTAATTTTTTTACTCGGTTTGTAATTGATTCGGCTCTATCATTAGCGGATAAACTTCCCAATTTATTATAGACAGTAAAAAGGGTGTCTTTTAAGAAAGGAATTACTGCATATCCTTTAACAAAATTTCTTAAAGAATCAATTTTGTGTTGCTTCAATGCAATGCGTTCCGCATCATTGTTTTTCAATAGTTCCAGCTCTTTAAGCAATTCTTGTTTTTTGGAATTGTCGGCAGTTGATAACTCACTAATTTGTTTTTGGAGTTCTATCTTCTTTAACGAATCCTCCAGCCTTGCCGATTCCATTTCCCGCAATTGTTTTGATTGTGAAATCAGAAAATCATTGCGCAATGAATCGGCAGCTTTTGACGTGCTGTCCTGTTGCGAAAACCCTGTGTTACTTACAAGAAGCAAGGCAAATACGATAATTGCAATTTTAATTTTTGTAAGCATGATTTATTTTGTTTGATTAATTAATGATTTATTTCTAATAGGCAACATACGATTAACAGCTTCTGCATCTCACCTTTTTTCAAAGAATTTGCAATTTTAGTTTCCATGGTGCTCAATTAATGTTCCTCAATTGTTAACCTATAGCCTTAGTGTAAAAAACTAAATTTTTCCTCTAACTTTTTGATATTAACAAGCGTATAAAATTAACAAAACAAAACTAACTGCAAAGTAAAATTTGTATGAAATGAAAATTATTGCAAATACCAACCAGTATCCAGTAGCATTTTCGAATTTTGATGAAGTGATGAAAAATGTTAATGAAGTGCAAGTAATTGATGTTTTTGTTGATCAATTAGATTTAATACATCAATATTTTTTTACAAACGGGACAACCGAAACTTCTTTCAACTGAGCATTAAGCCGCTAATACGCGAAAAAGAGATGCTGCGATTAATATTTATATTTGGTATAATGTGCTTACATTACAATTTAATCTCCTGCGCAGGGTTGGCAGGGTATATAATTTTACGGGACTGCCGAACCCTGCTAATACATTTTAGGTGTGTCCATTCATAGATTTTACTTGGTAATTAGTTTCAGAGTACTGACCCTAAATTCATGCTTTATGTATGAATGTTTCATCTGGAATGTATTAGCAGGGTTCGGCTCATTAATGCGCAGGGTTGGCAGGGTATATAATTTTGCGCGACTGCCGAACCCTGCTAGTAAATTTTTTGCCAACCCTGCGCATTGGTGAGTAAAATGATTCGGGCAATACGTTACAGCAAAAGAGATTAATGCGCAGGGTTGGCAGAGGATATAATTTTACGGGACTGCCGAACCCTGCTAATAATTTTTTTGCCAACCCTGCGCATTGGCGAGTAAAATGATCCGGGCAATACGTTACAGCAAAAGAGATAAATGCGCAGGGTTGGCAGGGTATATAATTTTACGGGACTGCCGAACCCTGCTAATACATTTTAGGTCGACTAAACAT
>ENA-ORBV01002767-ORBV01002767.1-microbial-mat-metagenome-genome-assembly--contig:-NODE-2767-length-36477-cov-5.295330_pt1 | contig 36477 bp, 28 predicted proteins | sample MGYA00237777_ERZ505514 | MGnify/ENA primary metagenome ERZ505514 (study PRJEB26160, sample SAMN06269048) | microbial mat metagenome | isolation source: Oligotrophic lake microbial mat | place... | reverse complement strand
AGATGTGTATAAGAGACAGCACCAAGGGGTTCGTCGACAAACCTCCGGCCACGAGCACTTTCCCATCGGCAAGGAGCATCGTGACGTGATTCTCGCGGCCTGTCGTCAGGCTCCCGGTGTTGCTCCACGTCCCGGTCGCCGGATCATAGAGTTCGCATGTGGCCAGGGTTTGGAATGGCGCGCCGACTGTCTGCCCTCCCACCAGCAAGGCTTTGCCGTTGGCGAGTAACGTGAGCGTGGCCAGAGTGCGTCCGGCGATGAGTGCCCCCGTCGGCGACCACGGTTGAGCACGCACGGTTATGGTCACCGCATCGCTCCTGCGTTCGCTGGTCGCGCTCACCTGCGTCACGCCTGCGGCAACGGCCGTGACCGCGCCCGACTCCGAAACCGTCGCGATGTTCGTGGCGGATGAGGTCCAACTGATGGTGCGCCCGCTGAGCGTGTTGCCCTGCGCATCGCGTGTCACCGCGCTCAGCACTCTACTGGCGCCTACCAGCAGCGCCGTTGATCCCGGCGGCGCGATCGTGATTGTTGCCACCGCGGCGGGGGGCGCTGGAGGTGTCAGCGCGCCATCTCCGCCTTGACCACAAGCCGCTGTAATCGCAAACACGGCCACCAGTCGTGTCGTTCGCAACCGTCGCATCGGTTTCTCCGGGAATAATTGCTGAGCATCACATGCAGCGACCGACTCCTGCGTTGTAGAGCGGAATGGCACGACGGAACCCGACAGGGTGGCGTCGTACACGCGTTGGTGGTTCGCTGCCGGAGATGGGCATCGCGTGGGCCCTCGCTTCGGACCAATGCGCCGTGGCGTCCGGATCGGCGGATCCGACCTACTCTGTGAAATTCGTCGAGTCCGAATCGGTTCGGTGCTTTTACTCGGCATCAAATGTGCCGTACATCTTCTGGTGGTGATGCCAGTAGTCTTTCGAGTCCCGGAGAGCTGGTCGTATTGATCGCTGTCGTCTCGCCCTAAGCGTCGGCTCATGCTACCTCCACTGCCCTTCTCCATCGGAGCGCACGACATGCAGCACCTTCATGCGCATTCTGATGTAGTCGGGGCGTCGGAGCAGGCCGAGCCTGTGGAGGAGCGGACGCCGGCTGAGCCCGTCGACGCAAAACATCCGGATCAGGCCGTCGCAAAGACGGAGATGCCCGCGATGAAGGATGCCGAGCATTCGCCAGCCCACATTCATCACGAAGACGCACGTTCGGGCAAAGGCGGCGACGCGCACGTTGCGGCCGGCGATGCCCACGCGAGCCATGACAAGCATGCCGGCCACTCCGTGGCGATGTTCCGCGACAAGTTCTGGTGGTCGCTCGTGCTGACGCTGCCCATTCTCGTGTGGGGCCACATGCTGCCGAGTGCGCTGGGCTATTCGGTGCCGACATTTCCGGGAGCGCAGTGGATTCCGGCGGTCTTCGGGACTGCACTGTTTGCGTACGGCGGGCTCCCGTTTCTCCAGGGTGCAAAACGTGAGATCGCCGATCGCCTGCCCGGCATGATGACACTGATCACGCTGGCGATCAGTGTGGCGTTCCTCTTCAGTGTCGCGGTCGTGCTCGGCTTTCCGGGTATGCCGCTCTGGGAAGAGCTCGCGACGCTGATCACGATCATGCTGCTCGGGCACTGGATGGAGATGCGATCCATTTCGCAGGCGCAGGGCGCGCTCGGCGAAATGGCGAAGTTGTTGCCGGATGTGGCCGTGCGCGTACAGACGGTGAACGGTGTCGAGCAGAACGAAGAGGTGCCTGTCAGCGCACTCTCGAACGGCGACCTGCTCCTGGTGCGACCTGGCGCGGCAATTCCGGCCGACGGTGTCGTGCGCTCCGGCAAGAGCGCTGTTAACGAAGCGTTGCTGACGGGTGAATCGGCGTCGGTCGAAAAGAACGAAGGTGACAAAGTCATTGCTGGAACCGTGAACGGTGCAGGCTCACTGCGCGTCGAGACCACGGGCACTGGCGAGCGCACCGCGTTGGCCGGCATCATGCGGCTCGTTGCGCAGGCACAGAGCTCACGTTCGCGTGCCCAGGCGTTGGCAGACCGCGCGGCATTCTGGCTGACATGGGTCGCGCTGGGTTCAGGTGTGCTGACCTTGATCGCGTGGCTCATCGCCGGCGCTACCGCAGCAACGGCAGTGGAGCGGTTGGTGACGGTGCTGGTGATCGCGTGTCCGCATGCCCTGGGATTGGCCGTGCCCCTGGTGCTTGCCATTTCCACCACGCTCGGCGCACAGAGCGGACTGCTGGTGCGTGACCGGCGCGGCCTCGAGGAAGCACGCAACCTCACCGCGGTCGTCTTCGACAAGACGGGAACGCTGACGCTGGGCGAGCATCGTGTCGTGGCAATGAAAACCACCGACGGGCTTGCGGACGACGAAGCACTGCGACTTACCGCGGCCATCGAACGCGACGCGGAACATCCCGTGGCACGCGCGATCGTGAAGAGCGCTGAAGAGAAACAGCTGACCGTTCCGCCAGCATCGGATTTCGAGGCTATTCCGGGACGCGGTGTGCAGGCGACCGCAGAGGGACGCGCCTTCGCCGCGGGCGGCCCCAACCTGCTCACGAGCCTCGGCGTCGAACCGGGCGCCGAGCTCCAACAGTTTGCCGACGCGGCGGCGGGACATGGACAGGGCGTGATCTATCTGCTCGAACGTACCGGTGGGCCACAGGGTACGCACCACGCACTTGCCGCATTCGCCGTGGCCGATGCTGTTCGCCCGGAATCGGCGGAAGCAGTGCGACTGCTGCATGAGGCCGGAATCGAGGTGGTGATGATGACGGGTGACGCGCGCGCAGTGGCCGATGCGGTCGCGCAGGAACTCGGGATCGACACCGTGCTCTCGCAAGTGCTGCCGGAGGAGAAGGCGGCGCACATCGAAGCGTTGCAGAAGCAGGGCAAGCGCGTGGCCATGGTGGGTGACGGCGTCAACGACGCGCCCGCACTCGTCACCGCGGACGTCGGGATTGCCATCGGGGCGGGCACCGATGTGGCGGTCGAAGCAGGCGACGTAGTGCTGGTGCGAAGCGATCCGCGCGATGTGCCGCGCATCATTGCACTGAGCAAGGCGACCTACCGCAAGATGATTCAGAATCTGTGGTGGGCAGCCGGCTACAACATCGTGGCGATTCCGCTCGCCGCCGGCGTGCTCGCTCCGTGGGGCGTTGTGCTGACGCCGGCCATGGGTGCCGTGCTGATGTCGGCGAGCACCATCATCGTGGCCATCAACGCGCAGTTGCTGCGGCGTGCACGACTGTGATGTCTACCTGAACATGCCTTCGCGAAGGCCCGCTGTGTCCGGTGATGCGGCATCGCTCGTTCTGGCGATGAACGTTGGTTCGTCGAGCGTCAGGTTCGCGACCTACGTCATGGGACACAAGCCGGAGAGACGGTTACACGGCAAACTCGATCGCGTCGGCTCGGTCGGGTCCACGCTGACGTTCCACGATTCGGTTCGCGAACAACGCGAGAGTCGCGATGTCGGATCACTCGATCATCACACCGCGATGGGCTTCCTGATCGAATGGCTCGAGTCGCAGATCGGCTTCGCGTCGTTGTCGGCGGTGGGCCACCGCATTGTCAGCGGCGGCGCCAGCTACGGCGATCCACAGCCGGTCACGGACTCGCTGCTCGAGGAGCTGCATCGCATCATTCCGTACGCGCCGGAACACCTGCCGCTCGAGATCGGACTGATCGAACGGATACGCGAGCGCGCGCCAACGCTGCTTCAAGTGGTGTGTTTCGATAGCGCCTTCCACCGCGACATGCCGCGAGTCGCGAGAATCCTTCCCGTGCCTCGGCGCCTTCAGGCAAAGGGAGTAGAGCGCTACGGCTTTCACGGACTCTCGTATGCGTTCTTGATGGAAGAACTCGCACGTGCGGCCGGCACTCGAGTGGCGGGCGGGCGCGTGATTCTCGCGCATCTGGGAAACGGGTCGAGTTTGGCGGCGGTGCGCGGCGGAAAGAGCATCGATACCAGCATGGGGCTCACACCGGCGGCCGGCGTGCCGATGAGCACGCGCTCCGGTGATCTGGATCCGGGACTGTTTGGGTATCTGGCGCAGACTGAACAGATGACCGTCGACCAGTTCCATCGCATGGTCAATCACGAGTCGGGATTGCTTGGCGTGTCGGAAACGAGCGCGGACATCCGAGATTTGCTCGACAGCGAAGCGCACGACGTTCGGGCTGCGGAAGCCGTGGCCTTGTTCTGCTACCAGATCAAGAAGTGGATCGGGGCGTACGCCGCTGCACTTGGTGGGTTGGACACGCTCGTTTTCGCTGGCGGAATCGGCGAGAACGCCGCCGTGATTCGCAGGCGCATCTGCGAGGGGCTGGGCTTCCTCGGGATAGATGTCGACGATGGCAGAAACGAGCGCGGAGAGCCAGTGATTTCCGCCGCGGGCGGTCGTGTCGACGTGCGCATTATTCACACGGACGAAGAGCTGATGATCGCGAAGTCGGTGAGCTTACTCATGGGAGCGAAAGCATGAACGCACCACTGTCTGCGGAACTGCTCCAGCAGATGAACGCCTACTGGCGGGCCGCCAACTACCTGTCGGTGGGCCAGATCTACCTGTACGACAATCCGCTGCTCAAACAACCGCTGCAGCTCGCCCACGTGAAACCACGGCTCCTGGGCCACTGGGGCACGACGCCGGGGTTGAACTTTCTCTACGTGCATCTGAATCGCGTCATCAAGCAGTATGACCTCGACATGATTTACGTGACCGGCCCTGGCCACGGTGGGCCTGGCCTGGTTGCGAACACGTATCTCGAAGGCAGCTACAGCGAGCTGTATCCGGAGGTGACGCGCAACGAGCAGGGCATGAAGCGGCTGTTCACGCAGTTCTCGTTTCCCGGCGGCATCCCGAGTCACGTTGCACCGGAGACACCCGGATCAATCAACGAGGGCGGCGAACTGGGTTACTCCCTGGCGCACGCGTACGGCGCCGCATTCGACAATCCCGATTTGATCGTCGCGTGTGTGGTGGGCGACGGCGAGGCGGAAACCGGTGCGTTGGCGGCCAGCTGGCACTCGAACAAGTTTCTGAATCCGGTGCATGATGGAGCGGTCCTGCCGATTCTCCATCTCAACGGCTACAAGATCGCCAACCCCACGGTGCTGGCGCGTATCAGCGCCGAGGAGCTGGACCAGCTGTTCCGCGGGTACGGCTACACGCCATATGTCGTCGAAGGCAGCGATCCCGACGAGGTGCACCAGTCGCTCGCGGCGACGCTCGACGCGATCGTCGCCGAGATCAAGGCGATACAGACCGCGGCCCGCGCCGAGGGCTTTACCACACGGCCGCGTTGGCCGATGATCATCTTTCGCACGCCCAAGGGCTGGACGGGGCCCAAAGTCGTCGACGGGCTTCCTGTCGAAGGCACGTGGCGCTCCCACCAGGTGCCGCTCGCGGAGCTGTCCACGAAACCTGAGCATCTCAGGCAGCTCGAGCAGTGGATGCAGAGCTATCGGCCCCACGAGCTGTTCGACGGGAATGGTGCCCTCATTCCCGAGCTGGCCGCGCTCGCGCCAATCGGGAATCGACGCATGGGAGCCAATCCGCACGCGAATGGTGGAGTGCTGCTGCAGGACTTGAAGATGCCGAACTTCAGGGACTACGCGGTGCGCGTTCCGCAACCCGGCGCAGTGGTGGCCGAAGCAACGCGGATCATGGGGGAACTGATTCGCGACGTCATCACACTCAACCAGGACAGCCGCAATTTTCGTGTTGTGGGGCCGGACGAAACTGCGTCGAACCGGTTGACCGCGCTGTTCGACGTCACCGACCGGATCTCGACCGCCGAGATATTGAGCACGGACGAGCACATCGCGCCGGAGGGACGCGTGATGGAGGTGTTGAGCGAGCACATGTGCCAAGGCTGGCTTGAAGGGTATCTGCTCACCGGCCGGCACGGGCTGTTCTCCTGCTATGAAGCGTTCGTGCACATCGTTGATTCGATGTTCAACCAGCATGCCAAATGGCTGAAGGTCACGCGGGGCATTCCGTGGCGACGGCCGATTGCGTCGTTGAACTATCTGCTCACGTCGCACGTGTGGCGTCAGGATCACAATGGCTTCACGCATCAGGATCCCGGATTCATCGATGTCGTGATGAACAAGAAGGCCGACACCATTCGCGTGTATCTGCCGCCCGACGCGAACACACTGCTGTCGGTCACCGATCATTGCCTGCGCAGCCGTCATTACGTCAACGTCATCATCGCCGGCAAGCAGCCCGCACCGCAGTGGCTCGACATGGACGCTGCGATGACACACTGCGCGGCCGGTCTTGGTATCTGGACGTGGGCCAGCAACGATGACGGCCATGATCCCGACGTGGTGATGGCGTGTGCCGGTGATGTACCAACGCTCGAAACGCTGGCTGCCGTGGAGATTTTGCGACAGCTCGTTCCTGAGCTCAAAATCCGTGTCGTCAACGTCGTGGACCTGATGACGCTTCAACCCGAAACGGAGCATCCGCACGGGCTGAGCGACGAGGCGTTCGACGCGCTCTTCACACGCGACAAGCCGATCATCTTCGCCTTTCACGGCTATCCGTCTCTCATTCATCGCCTCACGTATCGGCGCACGAACCACGGCAACCTGCACGTGCGCGGCTACAAGGAGGAGGGCACCACGACCACGCCGTTCGACATGCGGGTACTGAACGATCTCGACCGGTTTCATCTGGCCGGCGACGTGATCGATCGCGTACCGGGGCTGGCCGCGCGCGCCGCACCAGCAAAGCAGTTTCTCCATGACAAGCTGGCTGCGCATGCGAGCTACATCCGCGAACACGGCGATGATATGCCCGAGATTCGCGATTGGGCATGGTCTCCCGTGAGTGATCGCAAACGAACGGCGGCAGACACGTCATGAACACACCATCGACTGTCCTGCGTTCGATGCCGACCGGTCGGATACCGGGCGACCACTGTTTTTGCGACAACTTGGCAAGAACGGACCGCTGTTGGCATTTCTGCCAGGCATCGGTGCGACCACCCGATACTGGGAGCTGGTGGTCGGTTCGCTTGCCAACCGCATGCGCCTCGTGCTGGTCGACTTGCTTGGCTTTGGCCGCTCACCCAAACCGTGGACCACGTATTCGGTCCGACAGCGGACCAGCAACGGTTGGCTTTGGACGCACATGATTCCATTTGCGCTGATGTGCTTGCTCGGGAGACGAATGCTCGGTTGGGCGGCGCCAATGATCGCGCATGACGTGCCCCGTCCGATCGCCGAGGATATCAATCAGATGACGTGGCGCTCGTCCACGTCGACGATGTGGGAGGTGATTTACCGACACGACCTCGCCGATGACGTCGTGCGCCTGCCGGCGCGCGTGCCGCTTCTGTGTCTGCACGGCGACCGTGACGAGAGTGCGCCGCTGGAGGGGATGCGCGAGCTTCAGCGGTTGCATCCCAACTGTGTCATTCGCGCGCTGGTTGGTGCCGATCATCGGCTGCCTTTGCGACACTCGGAGTGGTTGCGCGACCAGCTGGCGGGGCGTCGGCTCCAGCTGTAGCTGACGAGTAGAGTGTTCACAGGGCGGTGGGCTGCTTTGCGACATGGCGCAACCGCCGGCGCCGCCTCGATATCCGCGCCAGTATCCGCCGGCGCCTTGTGCGGCGTACAGCGAGGAATCGCTTTGCCGTCGCGTCCGACCAGAAAGGTGGTGAAGTTCCACTTCACGCGCGTCGGTGCCGTTGAGCTGCACGTTGCTCATCATCGGAAACGTCACGACGTGGTTCTTCCGGCAAAACGTGCTCGAGTCGCCAGCGCTGCCTTGCACCCACGTTCCGCGGCACCGATCCGCATCGCGGCGCTGCAACCCGCGTTCGTCGTGCGCGAGCGATCACCGCGCGAATGACACACAGGTGAACCCTGACTTCGTCCGCGCGTGTCGGACGGACTCCTGCGGTATGAGGCCAACAGCCGACGTCTGGTCGAGCGTGCCGCGGCCCAGCAACTGTGACGACCGCCGCGGCATCGCTTCCACACACGTCTGGTTACGAACCGCCTACACTTCGGCCCGGCGTCTCCTGCGTGCCAGCACGCTGGTGGCCAATAGACCAACACCCAACATCGCGTAGGTGCCGGGTTCGGGCACCGTTGTTGGTTCGGCGTAGATGAAGTCATCCATTGCCACAACATCGCGAGTGCCACCATCCTGATCAGTGACGCCGACCCCGAGCACGGTATTTCCGTTGCTGATGCGCACGCGGCTCACGGCGGATGACCCGAAACTGACACCAAGAAACGAGAATGCACCGCCGGTTGGCGCGAAAAATATGCCAAGCGATGCGTGTGCTGCGTCTAACAACTGCAGCGACGTCCTGTTGGCAAGATCGACGTCAGAGAAAATTGCGCCGAACCCGCGCGTGAACGCGGCAGTCGTGGTGCCGGGCACGAAGAAATTCACGTCAACGATATTGCTACCGATCGCAGTGAAGATTCGCTGGGCGCTGAATATTATTCCACTTCCGACACAGAACGTCTGGCCGTGGGCAGGTTCGCCCGCTGCCAGACGCCACCGCCGCTCACGCGCCGTCCCTCCATGACCCAGCCCTCCGGCGAGTTCCTCGAACTTCAGGCTGCCCTGGCCGGCGAATATTCGCTCCAGCGCGAGCTCGGCCGCGGCGGGATGGGCATCGTGTACCTCGCGCGCGACGTGCAGCTCGACCGCGATGTGGCCATCAAGACGCTGCCGTCGCATCTCGCGCAGACCGCGGCGTCGCGTGAGCGGTTCGTACGCGAGGCGCGCACCGCCGCGGGGCTCTCGCATCCGCACATCGTGCCGATCCATCGCGTCGGCGAGGCGGGCGGCTTCGTCTTCTTCGTCATGAGCTACGTGGAGGGAGAGACGCTCGGCGAACGACTGCGCACGCGCGGTCCACTGCCGGCGGCTGACGCGACGCGCGTGCTGCGCGAGGTCGCGTGGGCGCTCGCATATGCGCATGGACGCGGCATCGTGCATCGCGACATCAAGCCGGACAACATCCTGCTGGAGGCGGGCACGGGTCGCGCGTTGGTCACCGACTTCGGCATTGCGCACGGCGGCGCGCACGACGGCACGCACGACTTGTCGGCCGACGAGGTGAACCCGCTCATGGGCACGGCGAATTTCATGAGCCCCGAGCAGGCGGCAAACGGGCCAGTGGACGGACGCAGCGACCTCTACGCGCTGGGGGTGGTCGGCTATCTCGCGGTGAGCGGTCGCCTCCCCTTCGGGGCGTCGAACCTGCCCGCACTGCTCGTCCGTCAGGCTATCGAGGCTCCGGCGAGCGCGATGCGCGCGGCGCCGGGACTTCCTCCGGCACTCGCTGCCGCCATTGATCGATGTCTGGCCCGCGATCCTGCAGCGCGTTTTGCGGACGGCGAGGCGATGGCGGCAGCGCTGGCACCGACATCCGATTCGCGCCCGGCCCTGCCGCCGATGCTGCGCGCCTGGCTTGGGGCTCGCAATCCGCTCCTCGTCCCGTACCTGGCGTGGTCGAGCGTGTTTGGTACGCTGACCCTCGTGAATCTCGCCGTCTGGGTGACGGGCAACCGGCCCGCGGGCTTCGCCGACATCGTGCTCCTGGGCGGAATCGCTTCGCTCCCGATCTATCCAATTGTCGGTTTCCATCTCAATCAGGCGCGCCGGCAGTTTCGCGCGGGACACACGCTGGCCGATCTGCGAACCGCGCTCGGGATCGCGCGGCGCGAACGCGCGGAGACTGATGCCGTCGCCCGCGACGACGCGCTCGGCGGATCTCGTCGAGCACTGCGTATCGGTACGATCGCCTCGGCCAGCTGGCTCGCCACCACATTCGGACTCGTGCTCGGTGGTGTGATCCGCGAGAATGGCGGTGGCCCCCAGATCTTCGGCATGACGCTGTCGATGGCGCTCATCCTCGCGCCGGTGCTCAGCACGATGCTGCTCGGCGCGGTAAGCAACGCGCTCGATCTGCCGTTCATCCCCACAACACTTCGCGAGCGATGGCAGACAGGGATTCGCGACCGGCTTTGGAACAGTCGCGCAGGACAATGGTTGGCGCGACGGCTGGGCGCGCCCGAACAAACGCGCGCGTTAGGTGGGGGTGTCTTCCGCCCGACGGAAGCGGCGCTTGGCGTGGCCGCGAGCGAGCTGTTTGCGGCGCTGCCCAGTGCGTACCGCGAGGGGTTGGAGGAACTGCCGGCGATCGTTGCGTCGCTCGAGGCCAAGGCTGCGGCCGCGCGCGCGGAAATCGATCTGGTCACGGCGCTTGCGCCACAGGGTTCCGACGGAGCCGAGGCGCTCGAGCGGCGCCGCAGTGTAGCGTCGACACAACTGGCGACAACTGTTGCGGCGCTGGAAGGTATTCGGCTTGACTTGCTGCGGCTGCACGCCGGCGCGAGCGATCTGGCGCCGCTCACCACACTGATCGACGCCGCTCGCGAGCTTCGTGCGGACGTGGGCCGATTGGCGGATGCACAACGTGAGGTGGACGACGCCATCGCACGGCGGCCGCTTGCTGCTGATCGGGTACCGACGCCGGGCTGATGGTCAAATGGACGCCACCTCGCTGCCTACTCGAACGCCGAGCTGACGAGCGTCGGCACGCACCGAGGCACGAGGCACTGCGCGCGACGGCTGCACAGTGCCTCAACACGGCTCCGCTACGCGGCAGGTTCCGCTACGCGGCAGGTTCCGCTACGCGGCAGGTTCCGCTACGCGGCAGGTTCCGCTACGCGGCAGGCTCCGCTACGCGGCAGGCTCCGCTACGCGGCAGGCTCCGCTACGCGGCAGGCTCGTCGTCGCTGGGACTGACCTGTGGCGGGCGTGCAGCTTCCTTGGCGAGCCGCGACTTCTCGCTCTGCTTCTCAGCGTCGTCGTGCTGCTCGCGATGTTCGAACAGGCGGTCTTTTCCGCGATCATCATGACGCGCAATCTTGCTCGGATCATGACCGGGACCGGGACCATGCTTGCTATCGGCGGCCTTCGCCTCATCTGCCGCGTGGTCGAGCTTCCTGTCGCTGGCGTCGTGCGTGTAGCCGCTCTTGTCTTCGCTCAAAGATGACTCGCTGTTGTGGGATACCCAAGCGTAGAGCAACAGTCGTGCCCGACCTCGCGCGTTGCAGAACATGGTGCAGGCGCGCTTTCAGTCGTCGCGCAACACCCGCAGAAACTGTGCGCCATACCTCTCCAACTTCGCCTCACCGACGCCCGGCACCTGCAGCAACTCCCGTTCATTGGTCGGCCGTCGCACGACCATCTCCAAGAGCACCTTGTCGCCAAAGACGATGTAGGCCGGAACGCCGGCTTCATCGGCCAGCTTGCGCCGCAGCACGCGTAACTGTTCGAACAGCGCGCGATCATCGTCGCCAAGTGTCGCCGCGTCAGGACCGGACGACGTGCGTCCGCGCGCGCCACTGCTGGCGAGCCCACGCCGCGCTCCAGTCGTGCCGCGCTGCGCCTCCAGCAGATCGGCGATGCGCACGTCGATGCGCTGACCGGTACACACGTCGCACGAGTTTCCGCACGGCGCGGTGACCTCGTCGAAATGCGCGACGATCGCCTGATGTCGGCAGTGTGTTCGCTCTACCAGGTCGAACAGCGCCACCGTCGCCCGTCGCGTCCGCTCACGCACGTCCTCGTCATCGAGACCGTCGAGAAAGCGCTCGTGCAGCTTGACGTCGGCCCACGAGTAGAAGAGCACGCAGTCGCTCGGCAAACCATCGCGTCCGGCGCGGCCGATCTCCTGATACCACGACTCGATGTCCTTGGGCAGGTCGCGATGAATGACGAAGCGCACGTTCGACTTGTCGATTCCCATTCCGAACGCGACGGTGGCCACGATCACGTCGCAATCATCGCGCTGAAACGCCTCCTGATTGCGCGCGCGGTCCGCCGGGTCGAGCCCCGCGTGATACGGGAGCGCGCGAATGCCGTGCTCTGCGAGAAACTCCGCGGTCTGATCGACTCCTTTCCGGCTTTGACAGTAGACGATGCCGCTTTCGCCTGCGTGCGCGCGCACGAGCGCAAGGATCTCTACACGCGTATTTCCACCCTGCCCTTTCTTGCGCGTCGCGATCTGCAGATTCGGTCGAAAGAACGACCCCTTGAAGCCGGCGGGTTTGCGCATGCCGAGTTGCTTCAGAATGTCCAGTGCAACGCGTCGAGTTGCGGTGGCGGTGAGCGCGAGCACCGGCACATCCAACTGCTCCTTGAGTCCCTGCAACCGGCGATACGATGGACGAAAGTCGTGGCCCCACTGACTGATGCAGTGCGCTTCATCGACGACGAGCAGCGAGATGGGACACCCACGTACGAAATCGCCGAGGTAGCCGTCGAGCGCTTCGGGTGCGAGGAAGACGAGTTCGTAGGCGCCGGCGCGAAACGCTTCCATGCGCGCACGACGTTGGTCGGGCGACAACGTCGAGTTGATGGCGGTCACGGAGAATCCGAGGCCCGCCACCGCGTCCACCTGATCTTTCATCAGCGAGATGAGCGGCGAGATCACGAGTACCGTGCCATCGAGCAATCGCGCCGGCAACTGATAGGTGAGCGACTTGCCGGCGCCGGTGGGCATGAGCGCGATACAATCCTTGCCGGCGAGCACCGCATCGATGACCTCGCGCTGTCCCGGGCGGAATTCATCGAATCCAAAGATGTCGCGCAAGACCTGCTCGGGAGTACTTGAGGCGGCAGAGCGCTGTTCAGGCAAAGTCGGACGAGTGAGTGGGGTGGTACCACCGCATCAGCACAACGTAATGCAGCGGCGAACGGACCTCCGCGATCCGCAGCGCCGTTTGGGGGTCGTGCGTTGTTTATCGCAGCGCCCCGCCAACCGTCTCCCTCCGCTCACTCCCTCGCATGCATCGTTTGCTCCCGGCCGCCCTGGCCCTCGCTGCCGTGACCTCGACCGTCGCTTCGGCACAGGTCGTCGATCGGCTCAATCCGATTATCGCTGTCCAGGAGAAGGGGCAGCCGGTCTTCGGGATTGCGCACCCGGCCATCGTGCGGCGCGCGCCACGCCCCGGCGGCCCAAACGGCGTCGCGGCATCCGCTCCGGCACCCGCGCCGCAACCAGCGATCGTACTGAGCGAAGTCGCGAAGGAAACCATGGGCTACCAGCGAGCCGACTATCTGTTCACGTCGGCCAGCACCGACACGTTTCTCAAGTACCTCGAGGAGATCCGCGCGGCGGGCGGCTCGGCGCGCACGCATCCATTCTCGTCGAAAATCGGGATCTGGCACGCCGACTCCGCGGCGGTGCGGCGCGCGATCGTGCGTCAGCTCAACGCAGGGCTCGTGAATCTTTCGCTCGAAGCGGTGGAGTCGCCGCAGGAAGTGCACGACGTGATCGAGGCGATGCGATTCGGCAAGGCCGGTGGTACGCGCCCGGATACCGGACTATCCGCAGCGGCGGCGTACTGGGGGCTTTCGGTAGAGAAGTACAAGCAGCGAGCCGATGTGTGGCCGATCAACAAGCGCGGCGAGCTGCTGCTGAGCGTGATCATCGAAAGCGTCGAAGGCATTGCGCGCGCGCGTGAGATTGCCGCCGAACCCGGGGTCGGTCAGGTGTTCGTGGGATTCGGGACGCTGGGACAGGTATTCCGCGGCGACACGGCGGCGCGCGAGGATGCGGCGGCGAAAATCCTCGCGGCCTGCACGGCGGCCAAGGTGCCGTGCGGATTCCCCACGAACAATCCGGCCGAGATGGAGCGTCGTTACAACGAAGGCTGGCGGGTGTTCATCATGCAGCGGCGGGACGAAGCGGGGTTTGGTGCGGTGGAGACGGGTCGCAAACTCGGCGGGCGTTCGTAGCTGAATCGGCACGAGCAACTGTGACGTGATCGCCGAACGCGGAGGTTCTCGATTGCAGAGGCTCCTCGACACATCGGCCGACGAATGCCTCTGTTATCCAATAGCATGAGGACGTCTCCATGATTCTGTCTTGTGTGTGCCGTACGTACCAACGCTGCTGGTCGATCGCTGTGCTGGGCGCGGTTTCGATGCTGGTCGGTTCAGCTGGTCCCACGGCGTTGGCGGCGCAGTCGATCACGCCGCGCACCGTGCCCGTCCAGATGAGTCAGCAGTTCGACATCATCCCGTCGGACCGCGCGGCAATGGGCTCGATCAGGATCGCGGTCGATGATGCGTTGATGGATCCGTTCGTGAATCCGGCGAAGGCCACGCGACTGAAGGCAGGGATGCTGTCGGTCGCACCGTACCTGCTCAGTCAGTCGGAGTCGCGCGGCGGCGGGCGCACGCTGCCACTGGTTGGAATCGGCACGAGCGGGAAGTGGGCCTTTGGCGGTCTGTACGCGGTGCAGCAGCTGGATCGTACAAGGCTCACGTTCAATGCACCATTGAGCGAGCGGTCCGCGTCAAACCAGTACGTGTCGGGGCTGATCGCGCGACGTTTCGACGGCGGGTTCGCGGTTGGAGCATCGGCCTATATGGCCACTCTCGAAGCCGAACAGGGCATCGATCAACTGTACTCCGGCAGCGATCGCATTCTCCAGGATGGTTCGGCCTCCGACGCGCGTATTGGCCTCACCCGCGCGTGGGGGGAAGGACGGAACTTCGAAGTGATACTCCTGCGCAGTCGCTTCGACATGACGCACGATGTGCACTTTCCGGGTTTCCGGCAGTTCACGCCGCCGAATGTCGTCACCCAGGTTCCGGAGCGCACCGAAAACAATCGCGATCACACCACCACGTGGGGAGCGCACAGCGAGTATTCGAGACCGGTGGGCGTCGATGGGTGGACGCTGGGCGTGCTAGGGACGGTTAACCGCCTTTCTCATCCCAAGATTCCCGACTATCGCATCAACGACGTCATCACGGTGCCGCGGGATCCGGGGCACACGTGGGCCTACAACGCCGGTGTCGGTATGGCCCGCTCGATGGGAAGCGCGACGTTCGGATTCGACGTCCTGATGGAACCGATGTGGAGCACGACGTGGGCCGAGGCGGCGAGCGACACGGTCACAGTGCGCGGGCTGATCATTCCGAAAGGTGGCCACACGGTGGACAACGAATTCAGATTCTCGAACTCGCTCGTGCGCTTCGGGTTCGAGCACATGGCACCGCCCACCGATTCCGCGACGCACTTCGGGGTGCAATTCGGACTCGGTGTATACTCGATTCGCTACCGTCTTGGTCAGACTGATCAGGTGCGCGACACGAGTCGCGTGCAGCGCGAGCGGTGGATGGAGTGGACTCCGAGCGTCGGGTTGAAGCTGCGCAGTGCGGGTTACGAAATTCGGTACGCGTTGAGCATGACCTGCGGCGGCGGCGGCGAGTGCATGCCGTGTCTCGCCGGGTGTGGCGACAACGTGACGGTGCCAGTGTCTCCGAGCAGCGGTGGCGTGATCGCAGCGCCGACGGCCGCGTTGCGGTTCAACGGGGGCCGGGTGACGACACAGCGGCTCACGATTTCACTGCGCATCAGGTAGGGCGCGCATTCAGGAGGCTGACGACGAGTCACCGGCGTGCGGGAACTTCGATACCAGGGCACGAGAGCGTTCCGACGAGCGGCGCGACCATCCGGCGGGCACGCCAGTCGCTCTGATTCCACGAACGCCAGCCGCCCTTCCGCTCGACGGTCCAACGCTTTTCCAGCATGCGCGTCGGGCGACAGCGTTCAACGACGGAAAGCTGTCCGAGACGCGCGAGCAGCGTGGGCACCGCGTCGGCGCTGAGACTGCTGACATAGCTTCCGTCGTATTCCGCGCCGGTGGTCGCGCGGTCGGTGTTGACCCGTGCAATCAGTGCGTGCGGGTTGAGCACATGTAGCGCCGCGATGCAGGCGAGTCCGGCGAGGAGCGTTCCGAATACAAAGCTTTCGTGTTTGTCGCGCAGCACGGTGAGCACCAACCAAAGCAGCACCACCGTGAGCCACACGATGACGACGCTGACGTAGAGGCGCTGCTCCGTCAGCCCGTACGCGTCCTGATAGAGCTTCATGCGGAACGCGGCGGACGCGAGGACACTCATGAGCTAGCTCAGACCGTCCGTCACCTCCACGAGATTCGCGCCGCCAAACAGATAGCGCAGTTGCACGACCATGAAGACGACGAAGAGCAGGTTCAGGATCCACAACGCAACAGAGACCTCGGCGGCTTGAAACGCCGGCTGCGGCAGAAACAGTCGGTCCATTGTGACGTCGTCACGGATCATGAACGCGCGCAGGAATCCGGCCGTCAGCCACGCGATCGCGGCGGAGACCAGCAGATGTTCGACCAGTGTCTCGAGATCGATGCGGAACAGGTTCTGGATCACCCGATTGAACACCGGGTCGGCAGACATCAGCAGCGCGGAGAGCAACAGCAGCGCGGGCGTCGCCATGATGATGCCGCGCGCAACTGTGCGTGCCCTCCGCGCCAGGCCCGTCACGCGCGGATCGGTCGTCGACTCGCCACGCCCCCAGCCGATCGGACCCGCGACGCAGAGTACGCCAACGCGCACCATCGCGAAGAACACGTCGCCAATCTGCGCGCGCGTCACCCAGGCCGCCGTCGCGCCACCGGCGGACAACAGCAGCAGCCCGACTGCGGCCAGCAGACTGAAGACCGCCACTGCATCGGCATCGCGCATGAGCACCTCGGCCAGTACGCCAAGCGCCAACGCGCACATCAGTGCCGGCGTGCGCAGCCGCACTCACCCCTCGGCGAGCGCGCTCATGACGCCACCGCCGCGATGCGCTCATAGCGCTGCGCGACGGAGTGCACGCCGCCGTAGCGCCGCTGACGCCGCCCGAATTCCGTAACGGCCGCGTTTAGTGCGTTGCCATCAAAGTCGGGCCATGCCACTTCAGTGAAGTACAGCTCGGCGTATGCGATCTCCCAGAGCAGGAAATCGCTCAGTCGCTGCTCGCCACCAGTGCGGATCAACAGGTCCACGTCCGAGACCGGACGATCGGGAGAGGGATCGAGTCGCCGCGCGAGCGCTTCGCGGCCGCGCCCACCCTGCCCCGCCGCCCGAACGATTTCATCACGCGACGAATAGTCGATTGCCAGCCGCAGTCGCAGCAGACTACCGGACGCTGTTGCGTGTTCAGCCGCCACAATCGCGCTCAGCACGCGCGCAGGGAGACGATCACGCCGGCCCATCACCTCGATGCGCACTCCGTTCCGGATGCACGACGCCAGTCCGCGGTGCAGATAGCGCTCGAGGAGTCGCATGAGTGCGGACACTTCATGCCCCGGGCGCTTCCAGTTGTCCGACGAGAACGCGTAGAGCGTGAGCGCGCCGATGCCCTTGGATGGCGCCGCTTCAATTACGCGTCGGACCGCGGCGACGCCTGCGACGTGACCGGCCGTACGCGGCAGTCCGCGCGCCGCCGCCCATCGTCCATTGCCGTCCATGATGATTGCGACGTGTAGTCCGCGTGTGCCCGGGTCAGTGTGCGTCATAGGCGGAGTTCCGCAGCTATCTGCAGGTGGACCGCCCTGCGCCGGCAGGATCGGCGCGGCAAGCGGAGAGCCAAGTACTTTGTACAGTAAAGTACGATGGGCCCGCGTGCAAGGTTTCGCGGACGACGCACAGTCCGTCAGTCCTCCAGCAGCAGATCTCCGCAGGCCACGAGTCTCTTCATGTTCGTCGCCGACTCGTGGATGTTCACGTAGAAACTGCCGCTATCCGGGAGCGCGACACGCAACGTCGCCTTGCCCTCGGCCGTGCCTTTGGTGTCGACGCGTAGTGGTGTGTACGCGCTCGCGTCGCCGAAGATCGCCCCATCCTTTGCGCAGCTGCCCACGTGGACATGCCACGGGCGTGAGACTCCGGGCGTGTCTCCCTTGTAGCTGACCGTCGCGAGCGTGGTACCGAGCACCTTGCCGCCAACCATTTCGATCGGGCCGCGAATCTTCGAGGTGCCGATCTCCAGCAGCAGGCCGTCCCAGGCGATATGCCTGCGCACCAGACCGTACGCGAGCGAGGAGGAGAGCGTGAGTAGCAGCGTGACCGCGACGAAAGACCATCGCCATGACGGTCGCTTCGTGCGCATCTACTTCATCTCCTTCAGCACGAGATACTCGCCACCGGTCTTGAGCGTGACACGCACGGCCTTCGCGGAGCGATTTCGCCAGAACCATCCGTGCATGCCATCGTACACGGCCACGAGGTCACCTGTGTCGGTTTTCGCCGTGCCTTTCGCATAGCTGTGCGCAGCGAACCCCTTCGGTGGATTGGGTGGCTCACCGTGCGTGTTGTGGTACACCTCAGCGCCGTCCGTCTTCCACTCGTAGAACGCCTTCTCAGCTTTGCGCATTGCGAGCTTGAGTTCGATCCCCTGATTGGGTTGCAGTGTGACGGTCATCGAGTCGCGCCAGCGGTTGGCCTGCGCGTTTGCTGGCGCAGCGGCATTGCGCGTCTCACCGGTGCCACCAGCCGCATCCATTGCTGCATCTGCCGCGGCTTCCATCGCGAGCGACACCTTGATGCGGCCCATTTCCGTCAGGCCGAGCACGGCGCCCAATCCAATCGGATCGCGTCCGGCTTCGGCGGGGAGTACGACACCCACCGTGAGTAGCGCCGCGAGACCAATGGCCGCGAGCGACGCGCGTGCCAGCGTGCGTGTCGACGGAAGTGCGCCTAAAAGGCCAGATGATTGTGACACGAGAAGCTCCTATCCCTGAGATGGTGAGAGGTATCCGTTCAGTTGATACACCACGAGTGCGACTCCACTGAGCAACAGCACCACATTCGCCGCCTTGGCATAGCGCACGAATGTCGTGCTGCGCCGCCAGTAGCTGATCGCGATGAGGATGACACTCAGCGCCAGGAACTGTCCGATTTCGACGCCGATGTTGAAGGCGAGCAGGTTTGGCAGGAGTCCATCCTTCGCCAGCTCGAAGTCGAGCATCTTCGTGGCGAGACCGAGGCCGTGGCAGAGCCCGAACACAATCGTTGCTGCGCGCGGATCCGGCTCGCGACCAAACCACTTCGCCAAGACGCCGAGGTTGTCGAGCGCCTTGTACGCGACCGAGGCGCCAATGATGGCATCGATGAGATACACGTTGATGCTCACACCCGCGAGCACACCGGCGATGAGCGTGATGGAATGTCCAAGTGCAAAGAGCGTGACGTAGACGCCAATGTCCTTGAGTCGATACAGATAGAAAATGACGCCGAACAGAAAGAGCAGATGATCGTAGCCGGTCACCATGTGTTTCGCGCCGAGGTAGATGAACGGCACGATGCGAATGCCGAACGTCTCCATGATGTAGCCTTTGTCGCCGGCGGTGACGCCGTGCGCCCATGCCACCGCAGGCAGCAATGACGCACCGATGGCGAGCAGCGCGGCGGTTGCACGGGTGCGTGACAGCGAGGGCGTCATTCGTCGGCTCTCGTGCGATGCGTTGCGAGAGGATGTCATGTGCATGGTCAGGCAGGGAGAAGATCGTACCCGATCGTTGGGGCACCATCACGGAGGTCATCGTCAACCACGGCTGTGGCGGCAACGCGATCACCGAACAACCAGTACAACGCCGGAAGCACCAGCATGTTGAGCGCGGTCGCCGAGAGCAATCCGCCTAGAATGACAATGGCCATCGGCGTTTGCAGCTCGTTGCCCGGCTCGCCGCCGCCCAGCGCGAGCGGAATGAGCGCCAGTCCCGCCGTGAGCGCGGTCATCAGAATGGGCGACAGACGCTCCAGCGATCCGCGTACGACGGCATCATGAAAGGTCGCGCCCTCTGACAACAGTTGCCGGTAGTGCGAGACCAGCAGAATGCCGTTTCGGGTCGCGATGCCGAACAAGGTCACAAATCCGACCAACGAGGCAATACTCACCACGCGACCCGTGAGAAACACGGCCAGCACGCCCCCGATCAGAGCGAGCGGCAAATTGGCCATGACCAGCAGCGCGGTCTTCGTCGAACGGAACTCGGCGTACAGAATGAGAAAGATGGCGGCTACCGACAGCAGCGACAGCAGCGACAGCGTGCGCGTCGATTCGGCCTGCGCTTCGAACTGTCCACCATAACTCACGTGATATCCGGTGGGCATCGTGACCTGTGCACCCACCACACGTTGGATCTCCGCGACGGTGCTGCCGAGATCGCGGTCGGCGACGTTGGCCTGCACCACGATCTTGCGTTGCACATCCTCACGCGAGATGGTGTTGGGCCCGCGCGTCACGGTGACCGTGACCAATTGAGAAAGCGGCACGCGAGCGCCGGTCGGTGTGTCGAAGGACACGGCGGCAATGGCGGCGGCGTTCTCGCGCATCGCATCCGGAAAGCGGACGACCAAGTCCACGCTCCGACCGTCTTCCAGCACCTCAGAAACGGCCTCGCCGTTGAACGCGACGTCGATCGCTTCCGCGAGTTGTCCGACGCTCATCCCATACCGTGCGAGTGCCGCACGATCGGCACGCAGCTGCAACTGTGGCACGTCCATCTGTTGCTCCAACTGCAAGTCCACCACACCCGGCACCGTCTGCATGGCATCCCGCACCTGCGCACCGATGGCGCGAAGCTGATACAGATCCGGGCCGAAAATCTTGACCGCGATGTTCGCGCGCGTTCCCGACAGCATATGATCGATGCGATGACCGATCGGCTGGCCGATGGTGACATTTGTACCTGGAATCGAGGCGAACTCGTCGCGCAGCGCGGTGAACAGCTCCTCCTTCTCCACGTTCTCCTTGAGCGTGACATCGATCTCGGCGGCGTTCACACCCTGCGCGTGTTCATCAAGCTCCGCGCGCCCTTGCCGACGATCGGTGTTCACCACTGCCTCATTAGCCAGCAGGATCTGCTCCACGCGTTGGCCGATGGCATTGGATTCGGCCAGCGATGTTCCCGGCACGGTCACCACACTCACCGTGAGTGCGCCTTCGTTGAATGCGGGCAGGAACGCCGAGCCGAGCAACGGAACGGTCGCGAGTGCGATGACAAGCGCCGCTGCCGCGCCCCCGAGCACAACGCGCGGATGCGAGATCGCTCCATGCAGCAACGGCGCATACCGCGCCTTGAGCCAGCGCACGACACCGCTCTCCTCTTCGGTCTGCACGGCCCGCGCGTTTGGCAGCAGGTATGCGCACAACACCGGTGTGAGCGTGACTGCTATCAGCAGAGACGCGAGAATCGAGACGACGTAGGCAAAGCCGAGCGGTCGGAGCAAACGTCCTTCCACACCGCCGAGGAAGAAGAGTGGCAGGAAGACGACGATGATGATGAGTGTCGCCTTGACGATACTGGCCCGGATCTCGCGCGAGGCGTCGTACACCACGCGCAAGGACGGATGTCTGTCCGCGAGCGGGCGACGATGATTCTCCTTCAGTCGCCGGAAGACGTTCTCGACATCGATGATGGCATCGTCCACCAACGCGCCGATGGCGATCGCCATGCCTCCCAGCGACATCGTGTTGACGCTGACGCCAAAGAGCTTCATGGCGAAGATGGCGACGACGAGTGACAGCGGAATGGCGACGAGCGAAATGGCGGTGGTACGGAAATTCCAGAGAAACAGGAACAGGATGATGACCACCAGTATCGCGCCATCGCGCAGCGACGTGAGGACGTTGTCGATGGCGACAGAGATGAAGCTCGATTGCCGGAAGAGCGCCGATTCGATCCTGACTCCCGGCGGCATGGTGCGTTGCATGCTGCTCAGCTCCTGCTCTATGCGACGCGTCAGCTCGAGCGTGTTCGCACCGGGCTGCTTCTGGACCGCGAGCACGACGCCGGGAGCGGCGTTGATGGAGCCGTCGCCGTAGCGTGGCGCGGCACCCACCCGTACGTCGGCAACCTGCGACAAGATCACTGGAATACCCCCGCGCACGGCGACAACCGTCGCACCGATGTCAGCGGCCGATTGCACGCGCCCGATACCGCGAATGACGTACTCCTGCCCCTTGTCCATGTAGACGCCACCGGCGGCGTTGGCATTGGACCCTTCCGCTGCGCGCACCACCTCCGTGAGCGACACGCCCGTCGCCTGCATGCGCGCCGGATCAGCGATGACCTGGTACTGCTTCACTTCGCCGCCGATGGGAATGATCTGCGCGACACCGGGTACCGCGAGCAGTCGTCGGCGGATCGTCCAATCGGCAATCGTGCGCAGCTCCATGCCCGAGACCTTGGCCGTGCCCGTTGCCAGACCGCTATCCGTGGCGCTGAGCCCGATCATCATGATCTCGCCCATCACCGACGACACTGGTGCGACCGTTGGCGCCGCCACACTCGTCGGCAGTGCGCTTGCCACCGTCTGCAACTTTTCGGCGATGATCTGTCGTGCCCGAAAAATGTCCGTGCCCCAGTCGAACTCTACCCAGACGACGGAGATGCCCTGCGCCGTGGACGAGCGCACGCGACGCACGCCGGTCGATCCGTTGACGGCGGTCTCAATCGGGAACGACACCAGCGCTTCCACCTCTTCCGGTGCCATGCCGTGCGCTTCGGTGAGCACGGTGACCGTGGGGGCGGTGAGTTCCGGGAACACGTCCACCGGCATTCGTGATGCGGTGATTCCGCCCGCCGCCAGCATGACGGCCGATGCGACGAGCACGATGACACGATTGCGGAGGGACCACGCGATGAGAGAATTGAGCATCGTGGTCGCCTAGTGCTCGTGACCTTGCGCGGGGACGCTGGTGGACAGCGACGCCAGACGCACCCGATACGCAGCCCCGGTCACGACGCGATCACCCGCCGTGAGACCGGCACCGACGACGGTGCGCGAACCCTCCACGCCCACGATCGTGACCTCTCGTTTCTCGAAGCGCTCACCGCTCGACTGTACGTACACGACCGAGCGACCGTCCTCATCGAGAATCGCACTCGATGGTACAAGCACGCCCTGCGCGCGCTGCCCCGTGCGCACCGCAACGCGCGCGGCAGAACCGATCCTGATCATGCCATCAGCATTCGCCACCTCGAAGAGCAGCGGCAGCGTGCGCGACATGCTGTCGATGATGCTGCCGACCGACACCGTGCGGCGCACGACGAATCGACGGGTACTACCCTCCACCGTGAACTCCGCGAGCGACGCCCGACTGACGACGGCGGCCTGCGCAGCGGGGACATTGACCTTGAGCCACACGAGCGACGGATCGACCACGGTGAACAGCAGCGCGCCGGCCTCGACGCGTGCGCCAGGCACCACCGTACGCGATGCGATGACCCCGGCGACAGGCGCACGTACGGCGATCTTTCCGTCGGCCGACAGCGCGCCACCGGAAAGCCCCACCAGCGCCTCGCGTGCCGCGTTGAGCCGGTTCTCCGCCTCATGCACGCGCCGCTGCGGCACCGCTTCGACCGCCAGCAAACGTGTCGCGCGCGCATGCTCATCCTCGGCCTCGCGCAGCGCAGCGCGTGCTTGGGCGTAGGCACTGCCCCCCTCACCTAACGCCGGCGTTAAGTATGCCAACACCTGTCCGCGCGAGACGCGCTGTCCCGGCACCGGAGACGAGGCCACACCTCCCGCATCAACCAGACCACCGATCGGCGCCGCGACCTCGGCATAGCGTCCGGCCGCCGGCTGCACGTCTCCGTTGGCGGCAAACGAGGCAGCGACACTGCCGGTCACCGCAACGTCCGTGCGAAAGCCCGGCGTCTTCCACTGTTGTTCCTTCAGGAACGGGATCCCGCCGTCGTCAGCGCCCGTCTCTTTCGGTGCATCGGCGGCAGTTGCATACACGCGGAGATCGGGCACGGTGATGCGGTCACGCGCCTGGGGACTCTCCACAAGAATGGTGAGATCGTACACACCGGCTTTGGTGAACGCCGGCGCCGGACCATAGATGCCAGGCACGCGCGGCTCCTCCTGCACCACCAGCAGCGGCGCACCGCCATCACGCGGCACGAAACGCAGCGTGATACGGCCACTGCGAATCGGTGCGTAGTCGGAGATGTCCGTGAGATGGACGGCGAACTTGCCCGGCGTGCCGACGATCAGCGCCGGATGCTCCATGAACAGTTCCGTGGAGTCGGTCCAAAGCGTGATGGCTCCGCCGGCGGGTTCGGCCGCTGCAGTGACGGGCGCACCGTCAGCTGGCGTGGTGCCCGACGTCGGTTTGCCACACGCGGTGATCGCGACCATGGCCGACATGCACAGCGCGCGGATGGCGCGACGTCTCGTCAGCAGCGACTCGATCAGAGTGTTCATCGCGCGGTTCCCGAAAAGAGTGGATGCCCAACGGCGCGCTCGAGCGCTGCACGTCGAACGATGGCGTCAGCCTGCAGGGTGACATATGTCGATTCGGCTTCCTGATAGGCGCGAACGGCATCAAGCCATTCGAGGAGACTGATCTCGCCCTCCGCGTACGCGACGTGCACCGCGTGCAGGGCGGTGCGGGCGCTTTCGCCCAGTTGCGGGCGCAGCAGATCGAGTTGTGCGCTCACCGCGCCGAGCGAGGCGTACGCTTCATCGACGTCACGTCGTACACGCCGACGCAGCGCATCAACATCTGCGGCGCGTTGACGGGAATCTGCGGACGACGCATCGACGGTTCCACGACGACGGTCGAACATCGCCAGTGGAAGGGAGAAGCCAGCGACAAACCCGTGCAGATTCAGCGCACCGCCACCACCAACATCATCGACCGATTCACGCTTGTAGCCAGCAGCCAGCGATGGCGTCGGCACGCGATCGGCGACGGCGAGTCGCGCGTCGGCAGCCATCGCCGCCGCCTCGATCCTGAGCGCGCGCAAGTCGGCACGCGACGAGAGTGCGACCATTCGCAGCGAATCCAGTGACGGAAGCGGTGCGGATGGCGCGCTCGGGGTCGTCTCGATCGGCACGACCGCGATCGGTCTCGCGGAGTCATCGGCGAATGACGTCAGCGTGGAGAGTTCGATGCGGGCCACTCGCAGCGCGAGCACCGCATCGGCACGAAGCGCGGCGTAGCGAGCCGACTCGAGCTGCAGCCGGCGTGACGCGTATCCGGCGACATCGCCAGCCGCGAGACGCTGGGCCGTGACTCGTCCGGGCTCAGCGAACGCCGCCGCCGCTTCGTCAGCCAAGGCCGCGCGACGTACGGCAGCGGCGACATTCGCGAACGCACGCGCCACGTCGAACTGGAGCGCATGCTCGGCGAGTTGCAATCGCGCCTCCGCCACTTCGCCCCGCAGTCGTGCCGCATCGCGACGCGCGCGACGTTGTCCACCAACCTCCAATGGTTGTGCGAGTTGCGCGATATCCTGTGCATTCGACTGCCCGGTTCGCGATGTCACTTCGCGTCCGTAGGTCAGCGTCGGGTTGAGGAACGCGCTTGCCTGGCGCTCGCGCGCGCGCGCCGCCGCCACCGCCTCCCGCGCGGCACGCAACTCCGGGCTCGTCGACCGGGCAGCGGCCTGCGCCTCAGCGAGCGACATCCTGACTTGCGAATCATCCGATGCAGTTGGCGCCGATTGTTGCGCGCGCGCGCGCGTCGGGGAGAGAACCGCGACCGTCGCACACGCGAGCGCGATCACGATGCGCTTCGAGCGTGCGCGCGCGCAATGCGACAACGGGGAGTCTGCGGGTGCGTAGCGCTCGAGCGCGGGCGGCAGCTGCGCTGAATGCGGAGGTGACGTCGCGACAGGAAGCCGTCGCGGCGGAATGCGATGTGGGGATGACACGTGATGACCTGTGGCCGACCGATGGAACCTGCCGCGCGATGTGGGCGGCAGGACAGGGTACGTCGAACCGTCCGCGCCTCGGCAATTGCTCAGAAGAGCAGCCGGGCGTTGACGGTCAGGTCAGACGGTCGGTGGTGCGCGCGGCCCGCTGGGCGGGCCTCTCTCGGGTGCGGGGCGCGGCAGCAACGCGGGCGAGCCGGCGCTGCGCGGCGCGCGAATGACCGGCTGCAGAATCGGCTCGACCAGCGGTGCGATCTTCGTTGGCGCCGCATCCACGCGCGGAACTTCGCGCGGGGTCGTTCCTGTTTCGATCGACCCGTGATCGTGTCCGTGACTGTGATCTCCGTCCTCGACCGTTGGCTGTGCGAACGGTTGGACAGCGGCATGGTCACTCGCCGCGTGGGCGTGCACGATCCCGTGCAACGCCGAAAGCCCTGGGCTGGCGAAGCTCAGTACACACGCCGCCACGAAGGCAGCGAATCGCGAGAGACCGGTCGGGAGCACAAACGAAGAGTACTGAGGTCGTTGGACGGCCGCCACTACAGCGGCGTCCCGTCGAAAGTGCCTACACACGTGGCGCCACGTGCCTCAACTGCCATTCCCGCCACAGCGAGTACACCGCCGGAATCACCACCAGCGTCAAAACGGTGCTCGAGAGCATCCCACCAACCATCGGCGCCGCGATCCGTTTCATCACGTCGGCGCCAGTGCCCTGACTCCAGAGAATCGGCAGCAGACCAGCCATGATGGCGGTGACCGTCATGACCTTGGGCCGCACGCGCTCCACCGCGCCGTGGCTCACGGCCGCATCCACATCGTCGCGTGAACGCAGCGTACCAAGGGCGACACGATCCTGGTGCGCATGGTCGAGATAAAGCAGCATGATCACACCAGTCTCGGCCGCCACGCCGGCCAGCGCGATGAAGCCGACTGCCGACGCGACGCTGAGGTTGTATTCGAGCAGCCACATGAACCAGACGCCGCCGACCAGTGCGAAGGGGAGTGACAGCATCACCAGCGCACTTTCCGCAACGCTCCCAAAGTTCGCATACAACAGCAGCATGATGATGGCGAGTGTCACGGGCACTACTACGCGCAATCGCTGCTCGGCCCGCTGCAGCGCCTCATACTGTCCCGACCACACGAGACGATAGCCGGCGGGCAGCTGCACGCGCGATGCGACCACGCTGCGCGCTTCCTCCACATAGCTGCCGACATCCCGTGACCGTACATCGACGTAGACGATGGTGTTGAGTGCCGCGTCTTCGGACTTGACGATCGATGGCCCCTGCACCACACGCACCGTCGCCAGTTGACCAAGCGGGATCTGTGCACCGGACGGCGTGGCGACGAGGACGGACTGCACGGATGCGACATCGTCGCGCAACGCGCGCGGATAGCGCACGAGCACCGGGTAACGCTCGCGTCCGAGAATCACTTCACCAGCCGGTTGACCGCCGATCGCGCCGGCGAGCGTGGCCTGCACCTCGTCGATCGTGAGTCCGTATCGCGCGACCGCATCACGATCGATGTCCACATCGAGATATCGCCCGCCGACCGCGCGTTCCGCATAGACCGCGGTCGTGCCGTTCACCTGCGGCAGCAGCGTTTCGAGCTGGCGACCGATGATGTCGAGTGTATCCAAGCTCGGTCCGAAGATCTTGATTCCCACGGGCGTCTTGATGCCGGTGGTGAGCATATCGAGACGGTTGCGAATCGGCATGCTCCACATGTTGGCGACACCGGGCGTGCGCACCGTCGCGTTCAGCTCCGACACGATCGAATCGTACGTGACACCCGCGCGCCACGATTCCGTGGGTTTGAGCGTGGCAATCGTCTCGATCATCGACATTGGCGCCATGTCGGTCGCAGTCTCGGCGCGTCCGATCTTGCCGAGCACGTGATCGACTTCCGGCACACGCGCGATTGCCGCGTCGCGCTGCGCAAGAATGTCCTTCGCCTGCTGGCTGCCCACACCCGAGGCGAGCGACGGCATGTCCATGATGCTGCCTTCGTTGAGCGGTGGCATGAACTCACTGCCCAATCGCATCCACGGTATCGATGTCGCCACGAGCACGAGCAGCGCGGCGGCAATCGTCAGCCCGCGATGGCGAAGGACCACGCGAATCACTGGACGATACATTCGCACCAGAACGCGATTGACCGGATTCTCTGCCTCCTTGCGCACACCTCCTCGGATGAAGAGCCCCATCAGCACGGGGACCAGTGTGATGGACAACAACGCGGCCGACGCCATGGACAGCGTCTTCGTCCACGCGAGCGGTCGAAAGAGTCTCCCCTCCTGCGCTTCGAGCGCGAACACCGGCAGGAACGACATCGTGACAATGAGCAACGAGACGAACAGCGAAGGGCCGACTTCGCGCGACGCGTCGACGACAACTTGCCACCGCGTGCGACCCGTCGGCGCAGTCGACTCCCGCTCCATGTGTCGATGCAGATTCTCGACCATCACGATGGCTGCATCGATCATCGCGCCGATCGCGATGGCGATGCCGCCCAGACTCATGATGTTGGCCGACAGTCCGAGCGCGCGCATGGCGAGGAACGCCATGAGAATGCCGATGGGCAGCGTGAGCAACGCGACGAGCGCACTCTGCGCATGCAGCAGGAACACCAGCGTCACCAGCGCCACGATGACGGACTCTTCGATCAGCTTCTCACGCAACGTCGCAATGGCACGATCAATCAGCCCCGACCGATCATAGCCGGTGAGAAAGGTGACACCTGCCGGCAACGCGCGCTGCACGTCGGCCATACGGGTCTTCACCGCATCGATGACCGCGCGCGGATTCTCACCGTAGCGCATGACCACCCAGCCCGTCACGATCTCACCGGCGCCGTCGAGTTCTGCGATGCCGCGTCGAATCTCCGGACCGAGCTGCACCGATGCCACGTCGCCGATGGTGACCGGCGCAGCCCCACGGCCTTCGCCGAGCGAGACTCGCCGGATGTCGTCGAGCGATGCGAAACGACCACGCCCGCGCACCACGTACTCGGTGCCGCCGAGTTCGAGCACGCGCCCCCCCACATCGGCGTTGGACGCTTGCACAGCCTGCACGACGCGCGCGAACGAAAGCCCGCGCGCCAGTAACCGCGCTGGATCCACTTCCACCTGATACTGTCGCTCGTAGCCACCCAGCGCCGCAATCTCGGCGACTCCTTCCACCGCCGTCAGCGCGGGTCGCACGGTGAAATCCTGCAAGGCGCGCAACTCCGCCAGACCGAGACGTCCCGTGGTGTCAGCGAGGATGTACTGCATTACCCAGCCAACACCGGTGGCATCGGGACCAAGCATCGGGGTCGCACCGCTTGGCAGGCGTCCCTGCACGCCATTGAGGTACTCGAGCACGCGACTGCGCGCCCAGTACAAGTCGGTGCCATCCTCGAACACGACGTAAACAGCCGACAGACCGAACTGCGACATCCCTCGCACGAACTTGGTACGCGGCACCTTTCGCAGCTCAGTGGAGAGCGGGTACGTCACCTGATCTTCGACCAGCGCCGGCGCCTGACCCGGCCACTGCGTCATCACGATCACCTGCACATCCGAGAGATCCGGGATCGCGTCGATGGGTGTGCGCAGCATCGCCCACATTCCCGCGACGACCAACGCGGCAGTGCTCAACAGCACGGCGAGCCGATGAGAGACCGACCACGAAATGATTCCGCCAAGCAGTCGACTCACGGCTTGCTCGGCGCGCGCTTGGACGGCGGCACGATAGGCATCGGCATGTCCTGTTTCGACATCGTCATCGTGCCCATCTGCCCGATCATCGCGCGCATCACGTCGCCGATGTTCGCTTCGCTTTCGATCAGGAATTGCGCCGATGTCACCACTCGCATTCCGGGTTCGACGCCGGAGAGGATCTCGGTGAACTCACCCATCACGGCGCCGCGCGATACCTCGTGCGGCATGAGCTGACCGCGACCCATGTTCACGAAGACGAGGTCACGACTGCCCGTTCGCACGATGGCCGCCGTCGGCACGGCGACCGTCCGCCGTGACGTGATGGCCAGACGGACGGTTGCCGACATGCCGGGACGCAACAGTCCGTTCGTGTTGGCAACCGCAATGCGCGCACGCAGCGAGCGCGATGCGCTGTCGAGCATCGGATCGAGTTGAATCACGCGCCCGTTCACCGCGCGTCCAGGCAGCGCCGGCACATCGATCTCGGCCCGTGTACCGACCGTCACGCTGCCGCCGTCGGCTTCACGTATTGCTGCTTCCACCCACACCTCGCGCAAGTCGGTGATGGTGTACAGCGGCATCCCGGCGTCGAGACGTTGTCCGCGCACGATGTACTTCGCTGTCACGTATCCGGTCGACGGCGAGACGATGGTGATGGCACGAGGAACGGTACCGGAGCGCAGCACGTCGTCGAGCTGAGCGTCAGACACATCGAGCAGTCGAAGGCGGTATCGTGCGGCCGCCACCAGATCGATTCCCGAGTCGGGCAGCCCTGCCACGCTGCTCGCCCCTCGTCGCGCGAGGTCGCGCGCCACGAGCAACTCCTGCTGCGCCGACACGAGTTCTGCGGAGTAGAGTTCCAACAGCGGCTGTCCGCGCTGCACCAGCCCACCGGTGGCCGCGACGTGCAGCTGTTCCGCAAATCCGGACACCTTGAGCGCGACCTGTGTGACGCGCGGTTCTGCGACGACGACCGAGCCGGTGACGCGGAGCTCGCCCATGAGTTCGCGCTGTTCGACGCGGGCGAAGGTTACGCCAAACTGCGCGATTTGCGCCGAGTCGAGTACCGCGTTGCCATCGCCGCTCATATTCATTCCCGACATGTCCATGCCAGGCATGTCCATTCCTGGCATGTCCATTCCTGGCATGTGTATACCCGGCATTCCGGCCATGGCACTGTCCGTCGTGGAGCCTGGCGTCTGTGTCGCAGCGACCGCCGACGCGCGACGTGCGTCTCGCCCCCGCCCAAGCAGGTACACACCACCAACCGTGACGATGAGCAGCAGTGAGCCCACGATTGCTCGGCGATTCGTACTCGCGGTCATGACTCGATCTCCACGCCGCACAGCTGCTCCAGTTCCGCGAGCGCACGCGCGAACTCGGCGAGGGTGCGATGAAAGGTGGTTTCCGCTTCGAACAGCGCGGCTTGTGTCTCCAGCACCTCGGCGAGTGAGCCGCTGCCGTTTCTATAGGCGGCGAACATCGCATCGGTGACCGCACGACTCTGCGGAAGAATCGTGCGAGTGGTGATCGACAGCTGCGTTCGGCTGCGTTCCAACTCCGCGGCCAGGCGCGCCACGTTCGCCAGCAGGGACGTGCGCAGCGCGTGGTGGTCCAAGGTGAAAGCTCGTTCTACTGCAGATTCGGCCGACACGATTTCACTCGCGATGCGACGACGACGCAACGGCACCGACACCACCGCGCTGAGCATATCCGGACGGCCTTCGCGCTGACCGTACTGAAGCGCGACATCCACGTCGGGGCGCTGCTCCAGACGCGTCAACGTGACCCGTTGTGATTGCACCGCGATGCGGGCATCGGAGGCTAGAAGCGACGGGTTATGTCGGAGCGCCAATGCCTGCAGTGAATCGAGTGCCGGGATCGGAGAACGCGCCAGTCGCGCGCCGAGTGTGGCCGACGCGTACCGAACGGGCTGCGCGGAGTCGGGCAGCGCGAGTCGTTCGATGCGGGGTGGCGTGCGGACATCGTTGACCGCCGATGTACTCGGCCGATCGAGCAAGGCATTCAGTCGCGCTAACGTCGCGCTGCGTTCCTCTCGGAGCGCGACGGCCACCAACGCGACGCCAGCGGCGTCGTTTCGCACGCGCAGTACATCGGCCTGCCTGCCGCCGCCCACAGCGTACTGTGATTGCGCGACCTGTTCGATGTTCACCAGCAAATCGCGCGTTCGCAAGGCGATCTCGATCGCACGATCGAGGTACGCGAGCTCATGGTAGGCGACGAGCACCTCGCGTCTCGCCGTCCACCGTATCACCTCGGCGTCTGCCGCGGCTACAGCGAGTTCCTGACCAGCGACGCGCTGCGCCGCATCGCGACGCCCCCGTGCCGGCAGACTTTGCGTCACGCCAACCATCTTCATGGTCATCTCGTCAGTGAACCCACCCTTCGTCGGCAGGTTCTGCAGGCCGGCCATGAGCATGGGCTCGGGGAATCGACCCGCCGTCGCAACGCGAGCGCGCGCTGCGTTCACCTGTTCAAGCGCCGCGCGCAGCGGGTAGCTGTGCGAGAGCGCGAGATGGACCAGCGAGTCGATCGACGATGCGGGAGGCTGGGTTGCGGATCGCGACACCGCATTCTGTGCGGCGAGCGTGAGCGGCACGCCGCCGCAAGCGAACGCCGCCGCGACGCAGGACATGCGTCGAAGTCTCGTGGAGTGCACGATGTGAACCGAGGACGAGGAGAACTGCGAACATTACCGGAGTGGCAACGTCGCGTGTCGCCGGCACGTGCGAGCAATCAGCGAGGCACGTACGGCGGGGCGTCCATTCGGACGCCGTCGTCAGTCGGTCAGGCTTTCGGCGGTGGAGAATCAGGCACGAACGTCGGCGACGTCGGCCGGAGCGAGTCGCGTGCTGAGGGCGCCGTCGACGGCGCAGTCGGAGGTGCGCTCGCCCGCTGCACGAGACTCGGTAGCACCACGACGCAGTTGGTCAGCAGCGCGCACGTACCTGCGCCATGCGTGGGCGCGTTCGGTTTTGGATGTTCGTCGGTTGACGGGCGACTCGCACCGGTCATCTCCGTCATACACTCCGGAGACCCACCACCGTCGCCGATATCGAGACTCGATACGTTGTCTGACGACGTGCGATTCACGGTCGCTGCGCCGCTCGTCGCGCTGGCGCTTGTCGTCATCAGTGCGTCGCGAAGCTCGAGCGCGCACGCGGGCTCCACAGCCCCCAGCGTCGTGGCGAGCACGCTGGTGCAGAGGAACGACGCGAGGAGCCGGCGAAGGAGAGGGTGCACGCGCGATGGCGAGAGTGGCAACGACGTATGCCTGTAAGCTATGCGCACAACCGCACCGGGCAAACCCTGTGGTGCGGGGGCGCCGTCAGGGCGACACGTTCATCATGCCAGCGTCGTCATTTCCGCAACAGCTCGAGCCGCCCTCCTGCATCGAAGGGCACGCCGTCGTCCCGAACGAACAGAACACGCAGCAATGCCCTGCGTTGGGCCTCAGGCGCGCACGACAGCCTGCGCACTCGTGAAAGAATGCGCAGGCGTTCGTTGGCATGAGCAGCTCTTCCGCGTGCCCGCAGTGCGGACAGCAAAGCGTCGAGTAAAGCGTCGTCATGCCACTGAGACTAACGCCATTTACGCCCGAATGTGCTGCCGGCGACGCGCGACGACGCCCAACCCCGCAAGCCCGACGGCCATGAGCGCCCACGTGCCCGGCTCGGGCACCGCCGTGAGCGCCAGCCCTTCAAGCGTGGTCGACACACCGAGTTCGTTCACCACCGTTGCCGCCCCACTGTTCAGGTCGACCGAGTAAAGCCAGCTGGTCGCACCGCCCATGCGCGTGGCCGTGAAGAAACCCGTGTTCACACCGCCCATCGTGATGATGTCGAAGCCGACGAGCGACGAGAACGCGCCGAGTCCAAGACTGCCGACGGTATTGATGGCGCCACCGTTCGGACTGGTGATGCGGACCAGCGAACCGAGGTTCACGTCAATCCCGAAGAGCGTGGTGCCGGTGTTCGGATCGTTGTCGGAATTGGTGTACGCGACCGACGTGAACGCCGGCGTTCTGCCGAAGTTCGCATCGCCCATCGCATAGCTGTAGGGCATGTCCACCGTCGTACCGCCGGTGATCGGATTCAGCCTCAGATTCGTGCCGCTGGCATTCACCAGGCGAATGCGATCGACCGTCGGATTGAAGTCGAGGCCGACGTTGCCCGTCGCATTGCCGACGTCAAACGCGAACGTCGCGAGACCGGTGTTGCGATTGATCGTGTACAGCTTGTCGCCGTCATAGCCGTACAGCTGATTCGTCAGCGGCCGGAAATCGATGCCGGTGAGTCGCACGCCGGTGGGGCCGAGCGTCGTCACACTACCCGGCGCGTTCGGTGAGAACTGGACGAGCTGCTGCACGCCCTGCGCGTTGGTGGTAACGGCGTAGGCGGCGATCTGTGCCTGAGCGGCGGCGGCGCCGACGAGCAGCAGGCCAGCGATCGGCAGGATGCTGCCGAGTATTCTGTGCATGAGACGGTCCCGAGCGAGAGGGTCGGTGTGGGGCAGAGTGTGGCTTCCGTCACGCTACGCCAGTCACGTCGAAGCAGATTTATCCCGCGTCGAAACGCCTCCTGCCGTCACTTGCACCTCACTTGCACCTCATTTGCACCTCACGCAGCCGTGCGCCGCGAGCAGCCGGCGATACGCGTCGGATAGAGCGACGCGCGCTAGGGTCGCGGTGTGCGCGCGGGCTCGACGGTTTCGATTGGCTGGCCTGGGAGCGCGTGTGCGGGCCGCTCTTGTGCGATACGATCGGCCGCGTTCAACGGTTGTGCGTGCGGCGCGCCGAGCTCGGGCGGGTCGCGGTGACGCGCGGGTGGAATCGCGGATGGGACACCACCCTCCGGAATGCCGCGTCGGAAGAAGTGGATGGCGAACCACACCGCTCCTGTCACGAAGCCAGTGGCCATCGCCCAGATGATCAATCGCAGCATCTCGTGCCTCGGCTTGCGCCGTCAATGGTGAAAAGCAAGTGACCGGGTTGATGGGCACGATAACCCTACGCGCGTTCGCGGAGATCCGATTCACGACGGCGGTGACGATGCGCCTTGCCTCCGCAATTCTGAATGTTCGCCTCGCTACCCGCCCGCCATCGCCCCCACGATGAGCAGTGGCTCCTTCCCTTCAGCCACACTCGCCGGCAGCGGAACGTCGGGCTCCTGCTGCGAAAGGTCGCGCTCGCAGGCGTAGAAGCGCACGAACGCGCGGCGCCGCCGGGTGACGTGATCGCGCATCGTACCGCGCAGCATCGGATACCGCGCTTCGATCGCGTCGAGGACCCGCGCCACCGTGACCTCACCCGTCACCTCGACCGCGAACTCGCTCCCCACCCGCGCCAGCGCGCGCAGTGGGGAGGGCAGCACGACGCGAATAACGCCAGCGCCCCTGCCGACGTTCATGACCGCGTTCATGACAACGTCTGCACTTCGACGGCGAGTACGGCCGGAAGATCGTGTACGATCGGCATCCAGTTGTCGCCCGAGTTGCTGGAGCAGTACACCGCCCCGCCCGTGGTACCGAAGTAGATGCCGCACGACTCGAGTGTGTCCACCGCCATCGCATCACGCAGCACGTTCACGTAGCAATCCTGCTGCGGCAGGCCGTTGGTGAGCGCTTCCCACTCGTCGCCACCCGTGCGACTGCGATAGACGCGCAGCTCGCCGTCGGGCGGGAAGTGATGCGCGTCGCTGGTGATCGGCACGACGTAGATGGTGTTGGGCTCGTGTGCGTGCACGTCACATCGCGATGCGATGCACGCAATGTCCGACCTCTGCATCCTCATCAGGAATCTGTCCCGACCGCAGTCCCTTGTTGATCGGTGTCCATGTCACGCCACCGTCTTCGGTGCGAAAGGCACCGGCGGCCGAGATCGCGATGTAGATGCGATTCTCGTTGGTGGGGTCGAGGACGATCGTGTGGAGGCACATACCGCCCGCACCCGGCTGCCATTGCGCGCCGGATCCATGTCCTCGCAACCCGGAGAGCTCGCTCCAACTCGCCCCGCCGTCGGTGGACTTGAAGAGCGCCGCGTCTTCCACGCCGGCATACACGGTGTCGCGATCGGTGAGCGATGGCTCGAGATGCCAGACGCGCTTGAACACCCACGGATGCGGCGTACCGTCGTACCACATGTGCGTGCCGGGCACGCCGTCGTACGCGAACGAGTTGTCCACCGCGTTCCAGGTCTTGCCGCCGTCGTCGGAGCGTTGGATGACTTGGCCGAACCAGCCGCTCGACTGCGATGCGTATAGTCGATCGGGGTCGACTGGCGAACCCTTGATGTGATACATCTCCCAGCCGGGGAAGTGCGGTCCTTCCACTTCCCACGACGTACGGGCACCATCTGACGTCAGGATGAACGCGCCCTTCCGGGTTCCGACCAGTACGCGCACACGGCTCATCTTCGCCTCCTCGGCGCACGGGGGAATGGCAAACATCGGGTGACTTTCGCAGAAGCGCCACTGGTGCGATCTCACATCCAGCACATCGAGCGAGCAGTGCATGTGTCGCACGTTGGACTCCAACTTCCGCCCAAAATCATCGTGGATCCTCAGAATCGGCTTCGCGGACCGCACGCCACTGACCTTCCGACACTCTCCGCCGACGAGCGACACCGCTATGCACGGCATCTGTCCCTGCCCGATATCGGCATCGAGGGACAGCAGCGGCTCAAGGCCGCCCGTGTGCTCATCGTCGGGGCCGGTGGACTCGGGTCGCCAACGGCGCTCTATCTCGCCGCCGCCGGTGTGGGGACGATCGGGCTGATCGACAACGCGAAGGTGGAACAGGCAGTCGAGTGGTTCCGCGAGGCTCGCGAGAACAACCGGCATATTTTCACGTGCGGGAATGGCGGCAGTGCGGCTTCGGCTTCGCATTTCGCCACCGATATCATTAAGGGCGCTTCGTATCTGCGGGACAAGCGGTTTCGAATCCTTGCGCTAACGGATTCGCTGTCGACTTTGACGGCTTATTCCAACGATGTCAGCTACGACTGCGTGTTCACGGAGCAGTTGAAGAATTTTGCGGAGCCTGGGGATTTGGTGCTCGCAATCAGCGGGTCTGGCAACTCGCCGAATGTGGTGAATGCGATTCAGTACGCCAATGAGGCCGGGTGTAAGACGATCGCACTGACAGGTCGGGATGGTGGGAAGCTGGGCCCGCTGGCCCAGCTCAATATACAGGTTC